>Ga0114958_10003228_pt1 | contig 11779 bp, 13 predicted proteins | sample C_130208_EF_Meta_FD_89577 | JGI IMG/M metagenome (GOLD analysis project Ga0114958, IMG submission 89577) | Freshwater microbial communities from Lake Croche, Canada to study carbon cycling - C_130208_EF_MetaG | ecosystem: Environmental > Aquatic > Freshwater > Lake | place: Lake Croche, Canada... | reverse complement strand
CTAATAGATGAAACATAGTTTTTATTTTCTCTAGTGTCATCGTAGAAAAAGAATCTAGCTGAATAATTGTTTGCTAGTTTGGACCACTCACTAGGGATTGAGCCATTGCGCCAACATACTATATCTATGTTGTTTGGGTTAATACCCATTGCACTAAAGTTGTTAATCATTACTTCTACTTGCCAAGCATAGTAAAGTATTGCGGGTTGAGCGCATACAAATCTAATTGTCATCGGTTTTGGTTTTTATCTTAAGTCGCCGCAGTATCCATACACTTGGTATAAATGTCCTACAACTACTGTTGTTGTTGCCGAAGTTCTTGATCTTGGTAATCCACCAGCACCCGTGTTCACATCGTCATAAGTCGTACCATTATCATTTGAAATAATCTGTCCTCTTTGAGTTGAATTTGCTCTAGAAACTTGTGTAATTACGCAATAGAATGTATCACTAGGATTCATTGTTATTGCTACCGAAGAACCATTAGTAGTCAATGTAGTATTTAAACTACCATTTCTATAAATTGCTAAAGAACCAGTATTGCCAGTATCTAAAGTCAATGAGAATTGAACATCTGGAGTACCTATTGTTGTCGTTGTTGTAGTCGTTGTTGTAGTCGTGCAAGTTGGAGTAACCGATAAAGCTAATTTGTTACCGTTGCTATCTTTTATTACCGCCCATAATTGACCAGATACGGCAAATGAAGTAGGAGCATAAGTATTAGACGTTCCACTTGTCCAAGCAGTATTTGCATAGGCATCGGAAGAATAATTAAATAAAGTATTGCCATAAGAATAACCTCCGCTTCCACCCGCAAAAGAGTTTATTGTTACTACTGCATTAGTTCCGCTACAAGTATAACTTATGTTAAAAGATAATGGAGCCAAAGTAGTTGTAGTAGAAGTTGTTGTTGTCGCTGGACATCCAGTTAAGCCAGTTGCCGTAATTGATAATTGCAATCCACTTGGGTCGGTATAATACACCGAATCAATCCTAAATGTTTGACCAATAGCCGTAACCCTATCATTGATATTAAAAGTTCCATTAGGATATTGGGCAGATGTTACACTAGCACCCGTACCGCAATTAAAAAGGTTATACCAAACTGGAGGCACCGTTGTAGTTGATGTTGTTGTCGTTGTTGCACAAGCTGGAGTAACAGAACGCGCTCTTCTATTTGATGGGTTTGCCGCATCTCTTACCGCAACCCAATGTATTGTGTCATCTTGATTATAATAAATCTTAGATGTTCCAGCGGTCCAAGCCGTTGCAGCTAAAGCAGCAGATTGAGTTGAATAAACATTGTCAGTATATTCATAAGTTCCAGCACCACCCGTATATGTGTCAGATGTTAAATAAGCCGTTCCACCAGAACAAGTATATGTTAAAGAGAAATCCACTAAAGCTAAAGTTGTAGATGTTGTTGTTGTTGTTGTAGTGGCTGGACAACCCGTTAAACCCGTTGCAACAATTGAAAGATATAAACCCGCTGGGTCCGTATAATAAACACTATCAATTCTAAATGTCTGTCCTATTGATGTAACCCTATCGTTTATGCTAAATGTTCCGTTTGGATAATTAGTCGAAGTAACTGTTACACCAGTACCGCAATTATACAATGCGTACCATACTGGCGGTTGAGTTGTTGTTGTGGTCGTTGATGTTGTTGTAGAAGTCGTAGTACTTGTACTTGTAGTAGTTGTGCTAGTTGTCGTTGTTGTACTTGTTGTTGTACTGGTTGTGCTTGTAGAAGTACTTGTAGTGCTTGTAGTTGTCGTAGGAGTTGCATCGGTATAATACTTGCCAGTCCCTTGTAAAGTAACGCTATAAGTCCCTATATCTTTATTGCTACCGCTTATATCAAAGTTGGTTATAAAACAATAACCGCTAATATATTTAAACCCACCTATGCCATTGTCAATAGCAAATCTTATTAAAAATAAAGTTCTGTCTAAAACAGATTGAGCCATTTGCTGGTAAGAATATCCAGTTAAGGTTATTATGCCTTCGCAAGTAGCATCCCAAACTGCAAGGTCTGTTAGGTATTCTTTAAAGAAAGCATCTGTTTTGCTAGATATTTCTTTTTGGTCCACTTTTACATTAAAAGTACAATTGGTAGAACAAGCAAAAGGGGTCTCCGCAGTAGGAGTTACCGAAGTGTCAATTTTATATAAAATAACGTCTTTGCCTTGTACTTGGGTCGCCATTTTATTAAGTTATTGTATATGCGCCAATTCCTTGTAATGAGATTGAATAAGTAGATATATCTTTATTAGGTGCATTAAGTGAAATAGAAGTTATGTTTGCATTTCCACTTAAAATGGTAGTACTTGTACCATTATCGATTGTAAACTTAACCGCAATAGTAGTTCTTGATAATTGATTTGAAAGCATATCTGCATAAGAATACCCAGATAAAATAACTAAACCCTCGCAAGTAACTGTCCAAGATGCTATGTCAACTTTAAATTCTCTAAACCAAGCAGAAGTTTGGCTTGTCACATCCTTTTGATCTACTTGAACATTAAATGTGCAATTAGTAGAACAAGCAAACGCAGTATCCACACCTCCAACCGTTTTATAAAGAATGATATTTTTACCTATTACTTTGTCTGCCATATTGCAAATTTACTTAAATTAATGTATTATATGATATTTCATAACCATTAGTTGCAGTTATGTTTGTATTAGATATTTGCAGTAAGGTTGCTTGAGTTTCGTCATTAGGATAGCTAATTGTTGCATTTCCTAGCATATATGAATTATTAGCTACATTTATTTGGCTTGGGTCTGTATCAGTAGCCTTAAATAACTTAGAACCATTTAAAATGCCATTAGATGTAGAAAAACTAGATAAGTTACAATCTATATTTATAATATTACGAGCATATACATTGGTAAACTTTTGCATCAATAAAGATAATAAACTAGGGAACGTTCCAGATCCGCCATATTCGTACCAAGATGAAGGGTTATTGCCATTGCTAAACATTATAATTCCTTTTTCTATTGGATATACATAATAACTACTATAACTACCATAAGGAATTTGAACGCTTTTAACATAATCATTTGTATTATTTATATAACTAGAATAATATATACTATTGATTAATGGGGTCATTTGCAACGACATATTGCTAATAGCCGCAAAATTACCAGTTCCAGCCTCTAATTGAAATTTAAAGTGTAATTCTCCAGATATTGGAGTTATGGCAGTCTTAAAACTATAAGAATTAACATCACTACCACTTGGTCCAGAATATGGAGGAACCGTATAAAATTGAGATGTACTTACCCAAGCAGTTCCATTCCACCACCAATTAGCAGAACCATCAGTTAATAATATATAAATAGATGCTCTAGGACTAGCACTTAAATCTTGCCCTTGAAATATCCAAGAAAATTCTAATCTTACTCCACCAGCTATTTTAGGATAAGAACCAGCTTTAATTGCAATAGAAGCATCATTAGTCCCAGATGTTGTTCCTTTAACTAATCTATATGTTGCAAAAGAATCAGTTGTATTATTTACTATTGAAACACTACTACCAACACCGTGAAAGTCTACTTCCCAATTGTCTGCATATAAGCCAGTAAAAGGTCTAAAATTACCATTAGAAAAGTAATTATCAGCAACTTCCATAGTGTAATTACATTCTACTTTGTTAAAGCCTTTTTTCATCAATTTCATCTGTGAGTTATCTAAGAAATATAATTTACTTGTATTTCCTACATATCCTTGAATAACGCTTAATGTATTTAGATTGCTACCGCTTGATGCAACAGTTCCCGTGTATGTATATTCTGTAAACCAATTATTTTCATTGGCAAATTCATTTACTGCTACTATCCACCATTTACCTCCAGCTTGAAATACTCTACAACCAAATGATTTAACAATATTAGATAATACAGTTAAAGAATTTAAATAAGTTGCTCCATTATCAATAAATGTTCTATATGGCAAATATGCTTGATTAAATGGCTCACTATAAGAATGCGTTGTTCTATCTTCCATACCAGTTGCATAATAAGAACAAACTGTCATTATATTAGGATTAGTAGGAAACCCACAACCATTTAAACATAATCTAATAAAGTATAATAAAGTATTTGTAGCGTTTGTATTTGTAGAAGCTGAAACTGGTAATGGAATACTTTTAAGTAAACCTAATCCATCAACGGCATTAAAAGACAATTGTTTTCTACCCGTTGAATAACTTATTTGTACGTTATCACATAAAACCCAGCCAGACCATTCTAAATTTGCATCTAGAAATAGTTTAGCAAAATACTTTCTATCATTTAATGTTGTAAAGTCTGGGATATTTGCTAGATTATCTGTTACATCTAAAACAACCCCTAATTGACTTGCGTATATTGGTTCAAATGGGTCATCCGAAGTTGGAATATATTGTAGGTTAATACTTACCCCTTGATATTCAATAATGCTTCCACCATAATCATCTTCTTGCAAATATAAATAAGCCGTTTTGCCAGATTTAGTAGCAAAAGTTGCTTTGTATTTATTTTGGTATGCCATATTATCTTCTTAGTGTTAAGTTAGAATTTGCTCTTTGTGTTGCTAGTACTAAATCACTTCCTTTTAATAAAAACTGACCTAATAAATTACCACCACCAAATCCAATTCCAGTATCTAAAGCAGCAGCACCTAATGGAGTAGCACCAACACCCAATGCAGTTAGAATAGCCTTAAATATTAAAGCTTGTGCAACCATTTCTACTAATTGTATAGCAATTCTTTTAAACGATTCTTCTAATGCTTTACCTATATCCCCGCCATTAACAAAAGTCTCAAATACGTTGTTAAAACCACTTGCAACAACGCTAGTTAATTCCGCAGACAATTTTAATTGTGTGTTTAATGTTTCTTGGTCCTTTGCCGCTTTAGCTGCTATATCGTTTTGTGTATCTGTGTACCAAGCTGGAACATCTTTGCTTAACTTATCTGTCTTTTCTCTATTAAGTTCATAAGGCATTATAACTGCCTTTCTATTTTGCGCTCTTGTAGGTCGTGCTATTTCTTTTTCGGCTCTTATTTGATTTTCTAATTCGTGCCAAAAATTATTTGTTTCCTCACTTTGTGCTTTTAATGCAGTAGTAGACAAAGTAGTTGAATCTTTATACTTTATTTGCTCACGAGTAACATCTGTTAAATTAGTTTTTAATATATTAATATTCTTATCAACCCCCAATAATTCTTCTTGATGTTGACTTAATGCCTTATTAGTTATTTCTGTATTATATTGAACAGATGCCATTGCACCAGAGGCATTACCAATGGCAGCTTTAATAAAGGTCCAAGCAGCGGTAGCGGCACCAACCTTATCCCTCATTTCTGCTAAACTATCTAATTGTAATCTTGCTTTCTTTGCTTCTTCTTCCGCTATCAATGTTGCAAATGCTTGTGCTAATGCTTTACGTTTTAAAGCCTCTGTAATACCATTAATAACTACTTCTAATCTTGCGCCATCACTTATATCTAATTTTTGTAGTTCAATATTACCCTTATAAGTATTTTGTAGTTGTTTTAATGCAGTTTCTCTTTCATTGGTAGACAATGTATTATCTTTTACAATAGCAGTTAAAATATTTAACTTATCTGCTTCCGCTTGTGCTGACCCAGCCGCTTTAGCAATGCCATCATTCATTTTTCTTACTGCCAAATCAGCTTCGGATATTTGCCCTATAAATTGAGTAATTTTAGGACCAAATGCAACAATAATAGAAGTTAAAGCACCTACCGCCAAGCCAATACCCGCTGGACCAGCTAAACTAGAAATCATTGATTTTAATGCACTCGTTGTACTTCCAGTAGTTTCCTTTAATCTTTGGAATGATTCTAACATCGGATTGATGTTATTAGATATACCTATAAATCCATAAGGAGCATCTTGCGCAATTCTAGATAAGTTATTTAAAGCAAGTGCCGCTTGATTACCAGAATTAGGAATGTTTTTAAACGCATTACCTAAATTATTAGTAGCAGTAATTGTTTGTTGTATATTATTAACGGCTTCTTTATTGTCTGCCGTTATCGTAATTTTAAGAGTTTCGTTTGCCATTATTTTAATTTACTCCATACAACTTTAATGTTCTTTTAAATTCCTCTTCCGTTAATTTAGGAGATTCTTCCTCAACTTCATCTGTTGGTAATGGAAAGAACGTTTTTAAGCTTTTAGGAGTAGTATCGGTTGTATTCGACCTATAAATCATATAAGCTAAAGTTCTTGTTCTTTCCCACTCTTTAATCTCCCTATTTTCAAAAGCCATTCTATATAATAAAAATTCCCGCCAAGTAAGTTGCCAAAAATCGTTAATTGTCAAGCCAACCTCTAGTGCGAGAATAATTATTGAATCCCAGCTATAAAAACCTATTTTTTTTTTGCCTCTTTCTTGGTTTCTTGCAAATCTGGGGTCATTGAATCTTGCATATACTTCATAAATGCAATCAATTGCCCTTCTTTAGCAGATAACCCACCTACTTCATCTATCCATTCACAAACCTTATATTCGTCAAAATCAATAGGCTTTTGGAGGCTCTTATACCCACTTTCGGCAGCAGAACTTATAATATTAACAATAGTGTTTAGATCATAGTTTCCATTTGATAAAACCGTTATTAGTTCCACTAGAGTTTTATTCTCTAATTCACAAAAACGTTTCATTGCCCAAGTACCCCATTTCAGAGGAATTGTTGTGTTGTTGTTCAGTCTTAGTTCAAACATAGGTTATTGTTGTTTATGCGGTTACTGTTTGTGTTAATGGCGGAGTAACTGCGGTAAATGTTGCAGTAAACTTAACGTCATCTTTGTCATCAGCTTTTACACCAAAATCACTAATAAAAACAGAACCAGTATAAGTTACATCTCCAGTTGTTGGAGTAACTTTACCCATCTTCATATTAAATTGAGTTTTTGCTGCGTGTGCCGTGTATAATGCTTTGTAAGAATCCTTACTAGCAACACCAGTTTCGTCAATAGCAAATCCTTCAGCATCAAATGATTGCTTGAAAATAGGACTTGGTACATACGAGTTACCACATTTAGAAGTTGCATCAATAGTGTCATTAGTTGACTTGAATGCGTTTGTTGTAAGACAAGCGACTGGTTTGAATGTTCCGTCTCCGTCTATATCAGCAAGAAGGATATAATCCCTACCGCTTACTTTTGTTTCTGCCATTTTATTTAATTTTGAGTTATTATTATATTATATGTTATAATTGTTCTAAAGACGTTGTCAGTAGGGTTTAACGCATCTAAATTTCTTATACTTTGAACACTTAAAGCAGATGAAGTAAATCCATTACTTAAAGTTATTTTTGTATCCGAATTTATATTAGCTAGAACCAAATTGCTTATTTCTTCCGAACGTTTATAGCCAAAGTTAGCATTTTTTGTGACAATGTCAACTACAATAGAAATACCATTTGTATAACCTATCTTACCTTGTTCTTGAGTAGACATTCTACCATCCATAATAATATATTCGTTGCCGCTATTATCTGGTGCAATTCCATCATATACACCCAAGCTAGTAACTGCTACTAATTTGTTATAAAACCATTTTTTTATCTCTATATTAGGGTTTAGCATTTATTAAGTTTTTTAGTCTAGTAAATAATTTAGGTACTTCCATCTCAAAACTAGGTATTAAATACGGTTGCGCCCTCATTCCAAGTACTTTTCTATTGCCTTTGAATTGAGCAGCATATTCATCATATCCTACTGGAATAGAAACCTTGCCTCCAGTACCAAATTCAACATAAGGTGCATAACGCATTTTAGCAGCTACATCAAAAGTTAAACCACCAGTTTGTCCTTCAAGTACAATAGAATTTCTTAAAAAACCCATATCAACTGGAGCCAATTTCTTTGCATCGGATTGTATCTTTAATGCGGAAGCATTAATCTCATTTGATAATTCTTTAGTAAGAAATTTATCGTAATTAGCTAAGGCTTTTTGAATGCCTTCTACTCCCGTTATGGATACACTAATTCCCATTATCCGTTTAATATTATTTCTAAGAATCTATGTGCATTATCAACATCGTTTATAGACTGAATAGTATAAGTATTTCCATCTATATCTAATCTATAATAATCAGCAATTGTTATTCCGTATCTTATAAATACCCTTGCATCTTGATAAAAGGTCAATTCTTGTTCTAATAAAGTTCTTGTGCTTTTAGCTGGTCTAAAATCCCCCCAAACAGTTTCTTGCAAGGCATAAGAAGTAGAATAACCACCTTGCCCATCGCTAGTTTTAGTAGGCACATAAACACCCACTCTTCTTGTCATTGTAGATGAATTTACATCTCTGCCCTTTTTTTGACCTATTTGCATATTATAATATTGGACTGGTTCTCGTATATCTTTGACAAGCCCTCCAAGCCTTTTGACAAACCCCAGTTTGATCGTATCTTTCTACATCGGCACCTCTATTCTCATAATCAAAGTCTATTTGGTCCAAAATAGCCACTTTAAGGTCTTTAGGGACACAATCGTACCCAGATTGATATGTTGCTCTCAATCCGTTCCAAGTAGGGAAAATAACGGTAGGAAATTGACTACCTATCAAATTGTATGTTGGAGGAACTATTTCATTGCCGTTTGCATCTTGCATACTTAAAAAGTACTGAACTGGACCATAAGGTAATTGGAATCGACCGCTAGGGTTATTAAACCAAGCAGTAACCGTTCTAGGTATAATGCACAATCCAGTTGCTTTTTCTACTGCTTCTCTAGCTTGGGTAATTAAATCTGTGATAAGGGCATCGTCAGCCGAAGTTGATACACGACAATAGTTCTTAGCTTCCGCAAGTGTTACGGGTTCAGTTACTTCGCCATTATATTCTAAAGTATAGTCAATTAAATAATTATAGAACGACATATTTTCTTTTTTACAAATTTACATTAATTATAATAAAAAACCCCCACCTTATAAAGTGAGGGTAATTTATATATCTAACTATAAGAATTAAGCATTCAAAGTAGCGTAGATTGCTGAATTTGGCAACATTAAGTTGATTGCCTCGTAACACTCAATACGAGCAGTTACTAAATTCTTTTGGAAGTTGTCGCTATCCTCATAAGAGAATTCAATTGCAATTCCTTCTACTTCTACTCTCTCAATGTAATCAGCATCAATTACTAATGCTTTATCATTTGTAACCCAAGTAGCAGAAATAACAGGTACACCCCAAATTGTGATATCACCACCAGTTCCCATTTGAACACTACCTGAACCTACATAGTAACCTGCGTTGATTGTATCAATCAAGATTTTAGCTTGTTGAGCAGGAGATACTAAAATGTAAGAAGGATTAAAGTTAGCAGCTTTTTGGTTAGCTATCAATTCAACTAATTGCTTTAAGTCAACAGTTTGAGCCATTGTAGTAGTTCCAGTTGCAGCACCAGATACAGTAGAAAAGAAAGAAGCATTCTCTGCTTTAAAGAAATCTCTTTGTAACATTCTTGGTAAAGTTTGAGACAAGAAAGGTAAAGATTTCATCATTTGCTTAGAGAAACGAGAGAAACCAGCAATGTAAGAATTTACAAGTTTAGTTTCAGTTAAGCTATAATCATTTGCACCTTTTGCTGAACCTTCAGTTTGCTTAGCAATATTATTAGTATTATCAGCATTTTCTTTGTAGAAAGTATAAAGTCCGCTTTCGCTTCTTACTGTTGGTACTAAATCACGAAAGTTTACTAACTGAGCTGGTTGAATAGCTTGACGTTGAGAGTAAGTAGTTACTGGATTACCAGTTAAGTTACTAGAAATAGTCATAGTTTTTGCTTCTGGCATATCTAAACGGAACTTACCACCTTTTTTCAAAGTGTTTTCCATTTCATCCATTCTACCTTCTAATTTTTCTTCTACTAACTCATTAAAGAATTTTACTTCTTTAGATGCAGCAGTTTTCTTTTGTGCGAAAGCAGCATCAATTTGCTTTTGCATTTCGTCTTTAACGACAGATACAGATGATTTTACATCTTCGATTTGGCCTGCGAATCCCTTCACATTTTCAGCCATTTCTTTAATTAATTCTAAATTTTCCATTTTTACTTTTTGAATAGTTGATTAAATTGTTTAATTGCCTTTAAAACCTCTTCATCGTTATTTACTGATTGTTTCGGCTCAATTGTCTCTTGTACGGATTGAGTGATTTCCAATGCCAATAAGTCTGTTTGGATTTTTTTTATTTGAATTTCCATTAAAGCAAAAGTCTCGTCAGTAAACTTACCGTTTCTAAATGACTTTAATAGTTTTTCTAGCCTTGAGTTTAAATCCTCCTTTGTTTGTGACTTAACACTTAAAGTTGGAGTTTCTGGATTAGCACCCCATAGAACCGCTGAACCTTCGTAAAGCTTTAATTCTGTGATGTATCTAATATCTTTCTTTTCATCTTGACCCATATTAGATTTGATAGTGCTAAATCCAATTGAATGTTGGTTGATTAAACCAGCTTCATAAAGTTTCAATATATCAGAACCCTTTTGGGTTTCTACTATTGGAGTTACTGCCACAAGCATATCTCCATCCACATATATTTCCTCTGGTTTACCGATTACATTATTCATATCAGCTTGATGGTCCACTAAAGAATAAATAAGATTCTTACCTACTGGACCTCTTTCGCTTAATGTTTTAGTAAATGCCTCTGGAACAATGATGTCGCCATCTAAATCTATGTTGTTCATTCTAGACCAAACGGCTTTAACCCTTCTTGTTGAAGTGTCAACATCCATTATGCCATTAGTTATATCTTTTTGTTGAAATTGTTTCATCTTAGACAAAGTTATTATATTTTTTTTATTATTGTAAAGCCTCTGCTATTAAGTTACCTATTGTCATTCCTAATACATTATTTATAAATCCCCAAATTACTCCAACGCGACCAGTTGGTGGATTATCTTGATATGTTAATAGCTTACCATTGCTACCCCTTAATGCTTCATAACCCATAGTACATCTGCAATTGCAAACATTAGATGCACTTGCTTTTGAATCGGCTGGATGGTCCATTAAGTCATAACCTAAACCAGTTCTATTATTTGGCACGTGAAACTTTTTGTCCATTGCTATTTTAACCCCATCCATAACATAATGGTCTGTATGGTCTCTTGGTTCACGTCTTGTTCTGTTATCTCTTGCTGAAATCCATTCTTTCATCGTTACTAATCCAGTACTAATTGCACCTATTTGAGAGCCTAAGTTAGCGGCCCTTGCAGTTTCCGTTCTTGCAATAAGTTCTGCGCGATAATCTGTAATACCAGCATTCTTTAAATTAGCAATAGTTTCATTTAACGGAATTCCTTCGGCTAATGACTTTTGAATGTAGTAATCAATCTGGCTTTTTGTTGTATCGGTAATATCTTGAGCCAATGTAGTTAATCCATCAACCTCTAACATCTTTAAAATAGTATAGGACCAAATATCTGTTTGAGTACTTTTAGTCTCTATGGTAGTATAAAACGCTTTAGAGCCTTTTTTAACGTCTTTGTATGCTATTCCAGCCATTCTATTGCCCAAAGCCAAATGAAGCTTCTTAATGGTCGTTTCTAGGCTTTTAGAGGATATTGCATTATAATCTTGGGTACGGCAAAAAGTATTTACTTGCTTTTGTAGTTCTTCTTTGAACTTAGGCGAGTATTGTTTTAGCGCGTTATTGTAAAGAGTTTTATATTGACTCCAAATCACTATTTAAGTGTTAAAAGGTATAATGTTGATGCGATTAATTCAGAAATATTAT
>Ga0114958_10003225_pt1 | contig 11780 bp, 5 predicted proteins | sample C_130208_EF_Meta_FD_89577 | JGI IMG/M metagenome (GOLD analysis project Ga0114958, IMG submission 89577) | Freshwater microbial communities from Lake Croche, Canada to study carbon cycling - C_130208_EF_MetaG | ecosystem: Environmental > Aquatic > Freshwater > Lake | place: Lake Croche, Canada... | reverse complement strand
TATAGCATACAAATTGTATGCCGTCAACTAGTTTGGATTAGCAAAATAAATAGTAGCACCTACTGGTTGTACAGCACGGGCATTGCCATCTGCAAAAACTGTTTTAAATTGTTGTACTTGTGCTACAGACAATTGTATTGGTTGTCTAAACAATACCCAAGAAACAATTTGAGGATATGTTTCTTGTGTTAGTTGACGCTGTGGATTACCCCACCATGGACGACCGTTGTTTGGATTGGTAGTTGCAACACATGTACTAGGAGCACCCAACGTACCAATAGATATTGGAGCGGTTAATCCACCACTGTATCTATATGACGGTGCTGTGTTGAAATTATTTATACCCATCATTGATGCAATGTTAAAACTAACAGTCTGACCTGATAATGCACCTGTGCTGTTAGCAGCTGGAATTGCATTAAACACATTAGTCCAAGCTGCATTTGGTGTACCACCGTTACCAACCATGCGTTGACCTAATACTAACAAACTATCTGCATTACATAATCCATAAGGACCTGTAAAATCAGCTAGTTTAAAATAAACAAAGTGTACTTCTAGGTCAGTAACAGAATTGTTTATCCAGTGTTCTGATGGTCCATGAAAGTGAAATTCTAGTAAACAGTATTGAGAACCACCAAATGCAATGCTAGGGGAACAACTACCTGCATTGGGGTTATTAAGTTTATATGTTCCCCAACGTGTATTGGCAATAGGATATGCATTTACACCAGTGGGTGCTGTGGCTAGAGTACATACATCACCGGCTCCACTGTTACAAAATGCAGAATTTAATGTGTTTTGTGTTTGAAATGTAAAGGTAGCATTCAACCCACTGTAACTAGTAAACTGAACAGGACTACCTTGTGGAGAAGTTGTTGTGATATTTACTGGAGTTTGACTTTGAGCAAGTACAACTGATGAAGTAATACTTAACAGTGTTGCTGTTAGTATTTCTATTATTTTTTTCATTTAATATTTCCTTTAAAAAATTAAGACATCCCGGCAACTTTTTCTTTTGTTCTGCCGTATGCCGCTATACCCAATACTGCACCCATTGCAATATGGTAAAGACCTGCACCTTGAAGTGTTAATGGTTGCCATTGGCTAGTTACACTACCATGACTCAAGGATTGTAATAAACTCCATAATATGGGGAACACAACAAAGTCCATAGTACATGTTAACATATATATCCAGCCCATTGCCGGACGCCATTTTTTATTTATCCAATCTGTGTTGTTATTGGTAACTAATATATCTGAACCTTGTGCAGCATTCGGACCTGATCCTGTAAGTATAGGTTGATTGCCCATATTCATATTGTTTGTGCCGGTGGATCCCATGCTGTTGGTTGTTCCACCAAATGAACTTGTTGACGCCCCGAACCCTGGATTTGCCCCAAAACCTGTTGTTGCTGATGAATCAAAACCACCGAATGCCCCGAATTCACCTGCTGGTGGTGTGCCAAATGCTGGTGACCCGCTTGCAGGTATGTTGGTTGTTGAGTTAAAGCTGTCATATGTTGTTCCTTTTGGGATTGCCGTAATTGCTGGATCATTAGCTAATAATTCATGATGGGTATCATCAGTTACTATTGGCTGTTCGAAATCAGTTTTCTTTGGTAGTATTGTTTGTGACATTTTACACCTTTTTATTATTATGTATTTATATTAATTATCGATATTTAGGGGCCGAGGGGATCACTAGTAACTACTGGTTCTTCGGTAACTACTGGTTCTTCGGTAACTACTGGTTCTTCGGTAACTACTGGTTCTTCGGTAACTACTGGTTCTTCGGTAACTACTGGATCACTAGTAACTACTGGATCACTAGTAACTACTGGATCACTAGTAACTACTGGATCACTAGTAACTACTGGATCACTAGTAACTACTGGATCACTAGTAACTACTGGTTCTTCATTGACTACTGGATCACTAGTAACTACTGGATCATTGGTAACTACTGGTTCTTCTACGACAACATTCCAAGGTGGTCGAAGAATATTTGTTTGTGGATTATTTTTTAAATTAATTTGTTGTGTTATAGCATCTTCAATGGTAGATTTATCTACTCCAAAAGACCAAATCCAAGCTAATACCTGATCTTCAGTTAATTCTTCATATGGGGTAAATGGCTGATCTTGATAGTATTCAACTCCACAGGTACCATTAATTACACTTGAATAGATTTCGTCTGTCCCTGAACACCGCCAATATACTGTAAATACAATATTTGTTTGATTTTCTAAAATCGGATAACAAACAAGTTGAGTAATTTCCCATTTAAATGTGATCATTTTACATTATACCTTTTTATTTCTATCAAAATTATACAAATCTGAGATAATAAGTAACATACCCGGTATTGGTTAAATCGATACTGGACGCTGTACCACTAGTTACTAGACCCAATGAACTGTTTAATATTTGATAACTGGATGACGCAGATAATCTTACATAAATTCCTCCACGACTTCCGGCTCCACCGGAGCCGGAAGTACCGCCCGAAGCTCCGCCACCACCGGCACCGACGCCTGTAGCAGCACTACCACTGACATTAGTTCCACCAGCTCCTGCACCCCCGCCGCTGCCACCACCTGAACCGCCACGTCCGGACGTGGCACTTCCACCACCCCCGCCGCCACCAAAGGTAATGCCACTATTTCCGTCAGTAGTTCCAGTACCACCACTGCCGCCAGTACCAGTGGTGGTATTTTGACCGGGCCCACCACTACCAGAATATCCGCCGCCACCGCCCCCCGCGCCACCAGAAGCACCACCGCCTCGACCGGTACCCGAGCCGTTAGTACCTGAATTTCCCCCTGTTCCCCCTACCGATCCTGATGCGGTACCTGCAACCCCGATGCCACCTCTAGTTCCTCCGGTGGCACTTGTACCATTCCAAATACTTGTCCCTCCATCACCATTGCTTCCGCCCCCAGATCCTACAGTAAATTGATAATTGGTGTTTTTCGTTAAAGTTTGACTTGTTAAAACTACTAAACCACCGCCACCGCCACCACCGCCGCGCGGTGCAGATCCACCGCCACCGCCACCACCAATAATAGATATACTAGTTGCTGTAACCGAGGCTGCGGGGGTAGTAATCTGATTACTTGAACCGCTATTAGGACTATTACCGGCACTGTTGGTTGCATATACTACAAATGTATAATTTGTACTTGCACTTAGCCCACTAACAGTAATAGTACCTGAACCTGCTTGACTCAATGTACCAGTAATACTACCGGGACTAGATACCGCTGTATAACTAGTAATAGTAGCTCCACCATTATCTCCAGGTGCGGTAAAGGTTACAGTTGCACTAGTGGAACTAGCAGCGGTAGCAGTACCAATCGTAGGTGCATCTGGTGCACGCGCTACAACCGAAGCAGTACTATTAGAAATAGCTGAAGTACTACCACCCGTGTTCGTTGCTGTTACCTTACAACTCCAAGTAGACCCTACATCACTAGATGTTAGAACATAAGTGCTATTGTAATAAGCCGCGCCTTGCTGGTCTACCCCGTTTTTCCTCCAAATATAGGAATAACTAAAACTTGCAGGATTACCTGTCCATGTACCTGTGGTACATGACAAAGTTTGTCCAGCCCGGGCCGTACCTGTAACTGCCGGAGCAACCGTATTAACCGGAGCAGTATATGTAGTAATCTGATTACTTGAACCGCTATTAGGACTATTACCGGCACTGTTGGTTGCATATACTACAAATGTATAATTTGTAGCTCCAGTTAGACCATTAACAGTAATAGTACCTGAACCTGATTGACTTAAAGTACCTGTAATACCACCGGGACTAGATACCGCTGTATAACTAGTAATAGTAGCTCCACCGTTACTTGCAGGTGCGGTAAAGCTAACAGTAGCAGTGGTCGCACTAGTAGCAGTAGCAGTTCCAATAGTAGGCGCACCCGGTACCGTCGCAGATGTAGTGATTTGATTACTAGATCCACTATTAGGACTATTGCCTGCACCATTTTGGGCATATACTACAAAGGTATAATTTGTACCTGCACTCAAGCCACTAACAGTAATAGTACCACTGCCTGCTTGTGATATAAAACCAGTAATATTACCGGGGGTAGATACAGCAAAATAATTAACAATAGTAGATCCTCCGTCACTTGCTGGAGCAGTAAAGCTAACAGTAGCAGTGGTCGAACTAGTAGCAGTAGCAGTTCCAATAGTTGGTGCGCCTGGCACCAGTGCTGTAATTGGTGGCCCTATATTGTTAGAAAAAGCGTATGCAGTGCCGCCTGTATTCGTTGCTCTTACCTCACAACTTATAAAGGTGCTATCACCTATATCGTTACGAGTAATAGTATATGAACTAGAATAAGCACCGATGATTTGTATTCCGGATTGCCTCCAAAAATAGGAATAAGTAAAACTTGCAGGATTGCCTGTCCATGTACCAGTACTAGTGGTAAGTGTACTTCCAAAGGTCGCTGAGCCTGTAACTACCGGAGCAACCGTATTAACAGGCACAGAGTATGTTGTTATTTGATTACTTAAACCGCTATTAGAACTATTTCCTACACTATTAGTTGCATATACTACAAATGTATAATTTGTACCTGAACTTAAGCCGTTAACAGTAATAGTACCTGAACCTGATTGACTTAAAGTACCTGTAATACCACCGGGACTAGATACCGCCGTATAACTAGTAATAGTAGCTCCTCCATCACTTGCAGGTGCGGTATATGAAACCGTAGCACTAGTGGTGCCAGTAGTAGTTGCAGTTCCAATAGTAGGCGGATTTGGAACGGTTATTCCACCTCCTGTACTTCCTCCCAATCCCAATAATATTCCTAGTACTCCTGGCATTATGTTAATCCTGTTCCTGAAATATACCAAGTGTCAGAAGCTACCTTAACACAACTACATAATCCATATCCTGCAAGAGTTCTATTTCCTGTATTTGCTGTGCTGCTTTGTCTCATAGTGACGCCTGATCCTTGGGCAACAGTTATTGAAGAAGCGCTAGAATTTACAACGGTAATAACAGTACCTATATCAAATGCCACCGAACTGTTAGCAGGAACAGTAACTCCAGTACTTACATAAACATGTTTACCACTATCAGTTAAAACGAAATTACCTGATGAAGTAGCACTTTGCGGTACTGCTTTATACCCAACCGAATATAGAGTTGAAGCACCATCTGTTATTGATAGTGTTGTATTACCAGTCCATGTCAAATTAGCTGATCCAGCAGCTACACCACTGTTATTATATAAAACTTGTGTGTTAGATCCACCTATAGGACCTGCGACGCCGCTATACCCACTATACCCACTATACCCACTATACCCACTGGTACCTGCGCCTGAATACCCGCTATATCCACTAGTACCTGCGCCTGAATACCCGCTATATCCACTAGTACCTGCTCCTGAATAACCACTAATACCTGAACCTGAATATCCACTTCGACCTGAATATCCGCTAGGACCTGAATAACCAGAAGAAGCACCGGGGGCATATACTGAACCACCCAATACTGTAGCTTGGACTATTTGACCATTACTAGGAGCTGAACTAAATGTCAGTGTGGTTCCATATACTGTGTACGCCGATATTGGTTGTAATACACCACCCACTGCTACTATGGTATAATTAATATCTGTGGGAGTAGTAGACAATGTAAATGCAGTTTGAACTCCATTGCCTGTAAAACTGTTATTGGTTGAGATTAATGTACCAACTGATCCACTAAATCCTGAATAACCACTAGTACCTGCCCCTGAATAACCACTTATACCTGATCCTGAATAACCACTTACACCAGTATAACCACTTACACCAGTATAACCACTTACACCAGTATAACCACTTACACCAGAGTACCCACTAATGCCTGAATATCCACTTATACCTGACCCTGAATATCCACTTATACCTGACCCTGAATATCCACTTGTACCAGAGTACCCACTAATGCCTGAATATCCACTAATGCCTGAATAACCTGAATAACCCGATCTACCCGAAGTACCTGAATAACCACTTGTTCCTGAATAACCACTTGTTCCTGAATAACCACTTGTTCCTGAAGTGCCTGAATATCCACTTACACCAGAATATCCACTTGTTCCTGATCCTGAATAACCACTTGTTCCTGAATATCCACTTATACCCGAAGTACCAGAATATCCACTAGTTCCTGATCCTGAATAACCACTTATACCTGAATAACCACTTGTTCCTGAATAACCACTTGTACCTGAAGTGCCTGAATATCCACTTATACCTGACCCTGAATATCCACTTGTACCAGAGTACCCACTAATGCCTGAATAACCTGAATAACCCGATCTACCCGAAGTACCTGAATATCCACTATCACCTGAATATCCACTTGCACCTGAATATCCACTTGTACCCGAAGTACCTGAATAACCACTTGTTCCTGATCCTGAATAACCACTTATACCTGAATAACCACTTATACCTGAATAACCACTTATACCTGAATAACCACTTATACCTGAATAACCACTTATACCTGAATAACCACTTGTTCCAGAATAACCACTTGTTCCAGAATAACCACTTGTTCCAGAATATCCACTTGCACCTGAATATCCACTTGTACCCGAAGTACCAGAGTACCCACTAATGCCTGAATATCCACTTACACCTGAATAACCACTAATGCCTGAATATCCACTTATACCTGAATAACCACTTATACCCGAAGTGCCTGAATAACCACTTATACCTGAAGTACCAGTATATCCACTAACACCTGAAGTACCAGTATATCCACTAACACCTGAAGTACCTGAATAACCACTTATACCGGAATATCCTGATTCTCCACTTATTCCTGAATAACCCGATTCACCTGAATAACCCGATTTACCTGAGTAACCCGATTTACCTGAGTAACCCGATTCTCCACTAATGCCTGAATATCCACTTGCTCCAGAATAACCACTTATACCTGAGTAACCACTTATACCTGAGTAACCACTTGCACCAGAGTACCCACTAATGCCTGAATATCCACTTGCTCCAGAATAACCACTTATACCTGAGTAACCACTTACGCCAGTATATCCACTATCACCTGAGTAACCACTTATACCTGAGTAACCACTTGCACCAGAGTACCCACTAATGCCTGAATATCCACTAACACCTGAAGTACCTGAATAACCACTAGTACCAGTATATCCACTAACACCTGAATAACCACTTATACCGGAGTATCCTGAAGTACCTGAATAACCACTTATACCAGTATATCCACTTATACCAGTATATCCTGATTCTCCTGAATAACCACTTATACCAGTATAACCACTTTCTCCTGAGTATCCACTTATACCTGAATATCCTGATTCACCTGAATAGCCACTTATACCAGTATATCCGGATTCACCTGAATATCCTGATTCTCCTGAATAGCCACTTATACCAGTATATCCGGATTCACCTGAGTATCCACTAGTACCAGTATAACCACTTTCACCTGAATAACCACTTATACCAGTATATCCACTTTCTCCTGAATATCCACTTATACCTGAGTAACCACTATATCCTGATTCACCTGAGTACCCCGATTCACCTGAGTAACCACTTATACCAGTATAACCACTTTCACCTGAATAACCACTTATACCAGTATATCCTGATTCACCTGAATAACCACTTATACCTGAAACACCTGAATATCCTGATTCACCTGAATAGCCACTTATACCAGTATAACCTGATTCACCTGAATAGCCACTTATACCTGAGTAACCACTATATCCTGATTCACCTGAATAGCCACTAGTACCAGTATAACCTGATTCACCTGAATAACCACTTATACCTGAATAGCCACTTACACCTGAATAACCTGATTCACCTGAATAACCACTTTCTCCTGAATAGCCACTAGTACCAGTATATCCTGATTCACCTGAATAACCACTTACACCTGAATAACCACTAGTACCAGTATAACCACTTATACCTGAATATCCTGATTCTCCTGAATAGCCACTTATACCAGTATATCCGGATTCACCTGAGTAACCACTTATACCAGTATAACCACTTTCACCTGAATAACCACTTATACCCGAAACACCTGAATAACCACTTATACCAGTATATCCACTTTCTCCTGAATATCCACTTATACCACTATATCCTGATTCACCTGAATAACCACTTATACCAGTGTATCCTGATTCCCCTGAATAACCACTTATACCAGTATATCCTGATTCACCTGAGTATCCACTTATACCTGAAACACCTGAATATCCTGATTCTCCTGAGTAACCACTTATACCAGTATATCCTGATTCACCTGAATAACCACTAGTACCAGTATAACCACTTATACCAGTATATCCTGATTCCCCTGAATATCCACTTATACCAGTATATCCTGATTCTCCTGAATAACCACTTATACCAGTATAACCACTTTCTCCTGAATAACCACTAGTACCAGTATAACCACTTATACCAGTATATCCGGATTCACCTGAATAACCACTTATACCTGAAACACCTGAATAACCACTTATACCTGAATAACCACTTTCTCCTGAATAGCCACTAGTACCAGTATAACCTGAGTAGCCACTAGTACCAGTATAACCACTTTCTCCTGAATAACCACTTATACCAGTATATCCTGATTCACCTGAATAACCACTTATACCTGAATAGCCACTTACACCTGAATAACCTGATTCACCTGAATAACCACTAGTACCAGTATATCCTGATTCGCCTGAATAACCACTTATACCAGTATATCCGGATTCACCTGAATAACCACTTATACCTGAATAACCTGATTCACCTGAGTAACCACTTGTACCTGAATAACCTGATTCACCTGAGTAGCCACTAGTACCAGTATAACCACTTATACCTGAATAGCCACTTATACCTGAAACACCAGTATATCCTGATTCACCTGAATATCCTGAAACGCCTGAATAACCACTTATACCTGAATAACCTGATTCACCTGAGTAACCACTTGTACCTGAATAACCTGATTCACCTGAGTAGCCACTTGTGCCTGAATAACCTGAGTAACCACTTATACCAGTATAACCACTTTCACCTGAGTAACCACTTGTGCCTGAATAACCTGATTCACCTGAGTAGCCACTAGTACCAGTATAGCCACTTATACCCGAAACACCAGTATATCCTGATTCACCTGAATAGCCACTTATACCTGAGTATCCACTTATACCAGTATATCCTGATTCACCTGAATAGCCACTTACACCTGAATAACCTGATTCGCCTGAATATCCACTAATACCAGTATATCCTGAAACACCAGTATAACCACTTATACCTGAAACACCAGTATAACCAGATTCACCTGAATAACCACTTATACCTGAAACACCAGTATATCCTGATTCACCCGAATAGCCACTAGTACCAGTATATCCTGATTCTCCTGAATATCCACTAGTACCAGTATATCCACTTATACCAGTATAGCCACTTATACCAGTATATCCTGATTCACCAGAATAACCTGATTCACCTGAGTAGCCACTAATACCAGTATATCCACTTTCACCTGAATAGCCACTTATACCAGTATAACCACTTTCACCTGAATAGCCACTAATACCAGTATAACCACTAGTACCAGTATAACCACTAGTACCAGTATATCCTGATTCACCTGAGTAGCCACTAATACCAGTATATCCACTTATACCGGTACCCGAATAACCACTTACGCCAGAATAACCACTTATGCCTGAGCTACCGGTAAATGACATTGCACTCCAATTAGCTTCTGCATTGGGCATTGCACCAGTGTTTACATTTCTAGATTGTCCGTTAAGCAATCGGTATGTATAATAAGAATCACCATTTCTAGTATAAATTCCTGATGTATATGTGTTTTTAACATATACGACCATACCCTCGTTCAACCGTTGACCGGTAATATCAGTAAGTCGATCTCCTGAATCACCGCTTATACTTTGTAAAGTACCGCGTAATTCTGTATCTAAGGCTATAGGTTGACTAGCACTAGGACTCCAAGTTCCCGGCCATATATTTCTGGTTAAACCGTCGTAATTTGAACTCATTATGATATACTCACATAGGTAGTACCGGGTTGTAATGTTATCCCGTATAGAGAGTAAGGCTCAGAAACATAACCACTTGGCGGAGAATCCGGTGCTAGACTTACTGAATTTGTAACATACGAAACATCACTAAGTAGAGACGGCGTTGGACCTGTTTTAAATGTATTAGGTTGTGATGCTGCTGTTCTAACTGCGAACCAAAATGCCTGAGGAACCGTCAAAGAATTAGTAACATTTGCTCCAAATGTCTTAACTTGATTACCTAAAACGGTAACATTTGACTGAAATCCTGTGCCTGATACATATGTATTTCTAACAGGTACATCAAATGAAGAAGGGGTCCATACCCACAAAGTAGGATATGTAAAGGTTGCTGTAGGATTACTTGTTGTTGAATTTAATGTTGCAGTATACGAAGTACCAGTAACGGTTACAGGTCTAGTAAATGTAGTCGAATTTGTTACCGTTCGTGTATCCGAGGTATTATCTTTATTAATTGGAGTAGTAAATGTAAATGTACCTGATGCCGATGCATTACTTACTGTTCCACCTGTACCGGACGCCGAGTTAGAATAATTAGAAGGACTGCTCATGCCCGTAACAGTTATGGTATATGAAGTGGAAGTATATGTTTGTAAGAATGTATTACCTGATAACGAACCTAAAGATAGCGTCATTGTTGGTGTATTCCAAGCAACACTAAGTGTAGGCGAAGAATTAGTGTAAGCTACTTCAGCACTTCCATTCCAATAATTAAAGTTTACAACTGCATTAGCATACCCGCCTGTGATAGTTGAACTGATAGGTCTAATATATGAATCAGAATCAGTAGAGAATGTTTGTGACCATGGAATAGTAGCAGCAGGAATATTTGATTTAGCACCTGCACTAAAGAGATTTAATGCACTTATAGAACCAGTATTCACAGTTAACGAAGCAACATTACTAATATATTGAGTAGGTATATCAACTGGATTAACTACATTGACAGTAAAGCCAGTTGCCGGTACATCCCAATTCAATGATGAGCTGGGTACACCTATGGCAGTCATAGTAGGAGTAAATGTAGCTAAAGTTAATTGCAATAGATTACCGACAAATGCAGTGGATCTTATATTTGTTGTAACATTGCCATCATAAAATGTAGTAAGAGTTTGTAAAACTCCGTTTGCTGTAGCTGTCCATCCTAAATTATTAGTGCCCCCTGCACCGGAGTATCCAGAGACACCTGAATATCCTGAATCACCGGTTCCCCCTATTCCACTATAACCACTTATACCTGAATAACCAGATTCACCTGAGTAACCACTTATACCTGAATAACCACTTACGCCTGAATAACCCGATTCACCTGAATAACCCGATTCACCTGAATAACCCGATTCACCTGAATAACCCGATTCACCTGAGTAACCACTTACACCTGAATAACCCGATTCACCTGAGTAACCACTTACGCCTGAATATCCACTTACGCCTGAGTAACCACTTACGCCTGAATAACCCGATTCACCTGAGTAACCACTTACGCCTGAATAACCCGATTCACCTGAATAACCACTTACGCCTGAATATCCACTTACGCCTGAATAACCCGATTCACCTGAGTAACCACTTACGCCTGAATATCCACTTACGCCTGAATAACCCGATTCACCTG
>Ga0114958_10003224_pt1 | contig 11781 bp, 10 predicted proteins | sample C_130208_EF_Meta_FD_89577 | JGI IMG/M metagenome (GOLD analysis project Ga0114958, IMG submission 89577) | Freshwater microbial communities from Lake Croche, Canada to study carbon cycling - C_130208_EF_MetaG | ecosystem: Environmental > Aquatic > Freshwater > Lake | place: Lake Croche, Canada... | reverse complement strand
TCCGGCACCGCCGACCGCGGGCGAGCGACCATGCGGCTACCGCCTCGGGATCAGGCCGAGGTCAAGCCCGAACACGAAGAACATCAGCGAGAGGATCAGGGCGAGCCCCAGGTAACTGAGCACTACCACCACGCCTTCGCTGGGCGGCTTGCCGCGGATCCACTCGTAGGCCAGAAATACCATGTGCCCGCCATCGAGCACCGGGATCGGCAGGAAGTTCACCACTGCCAGGTTCGCGCTGAGCATCGTCAGAAAGAGGAGCAACCGGCCGAAGCCTTCGCTGGCCGAGCGGCCCGCCTGCTTCGCGATCTCGATCGGACCGCCAAGGAGCCGCGGGCTGATCTGCTGCCGCGTAAGCTTGCCAAGAAAGCCGTACACCATCGAGAGGTCTTCTTTGGTCTTGAGGAGGCCCCGCCGCAGCGCCCCGGCGATCGACCCCGCCTTCATGGTCTTGTAGATCGGCTCGAAGACGAGGCCGCGGTCCGCGACGTACTCGCTGGCGGCCGGCTCGGGCTTCAGCGTCACCTCCCGGCGGTCGCCCGCCGCAGACTCGACGGTGACCGAAAGCGAGGTGCCTGCCGGCAGATGCTGGATCAGCGCCGCCACGATCGGCCAGTTGGGCTCGCTGTCTGAGAAGTCGATGCCGGCCTTCGGATCGGGCTCCTCGCCTGGCTCGACGACGACGGCCCGCACGATCCGATCACCGGCTTCGATGCCAGCACGGGCGGCTGGACTCTCGGAGGTGACGGCCGCGACCGTCGCCTGCACTGGGATCGCCAGACCGAGCGACGGGATCGACAGCGGGCTACCGATCCCGGCTGTCTCGTCGTCCCGCCAGGTGACGGCGCGGGGCCGGACCTCGACGGTGCGGGTCGTGCCCTCGGCCGCGGCGAGTGTGAGCGTCACGGCCTCGCCGACGCGGCTTCGGAGCCGATCGTCGAGCGTCGACGGGTCGCCGATGGGATCGCCGTCGATGGCGACGAGCCGCTCACCCGCGCGAATGCCGGCCGCGGCTGCAGGGGAGTTATCCTGCACGGCCTTGATCGCCAGCGGCGTCATGGCCATGCCGGTCACAAGCCTCGGCTGCGGCGGCAGCACGATCGACACGCTCGTCGCCGGGCCCGCCTTGCCGTCGGCGGCCTGCGCTTTCCGATCGACCGTCAGTGTGACAGCGGTTGCGGGCTTTGCGGCGATCAGGCCAAGCAGTTCGGCGTAGCTCGACACGGGGGTGCCGTCGACGGCGCGGATCGTGTCGCCTCCCTCGAATGCCGGCCGTGCGAGAGCCGCGGCTCCCGCGAGCCCCTTGGGAATGTCGGCGGGCAGCGTCAGCGAATAGGGGCTCGTGACGCCGATCGTCGGCGCCCCCAGGTCGGTGTCGGGCTTGAGAACGACCGTCCGCTCCGAGCCGTCGGCCGGGCGGCGGATGGTGAACTCGATTCCCTTGGAAACGCTACCGACCGTCACGCCGTGGCGGAGGTCGTTGAAGATCGGGTCCTTGCGGCCGGCGATCGCGACGATCTCGTCGCCCGTCCGCAGGCCGGCCCGCCAGGCGGCACCCCCGGTGCGGACGCTCGAGAGCGCGCAAGTCATCTCGCGGACGCCGATCCCATAGGCCAGCGATGCCATGAGCACGGCAAAGATCACGTTCATGATCACGCCGGCCGAGATGATCGCCATCCGCTTGGGGACGCTCTGCGCGGGATAGCTGCGGGGGTCCCAGGCGGAGTGCGGTCCGGCGACCGGTTCAGCGGGCAGGTCGCCCGAGAGTTTGGCGCGGTGCGCCTCGGAGGCCGCCGCGGCCGGGTTGTCATCCTGGCCGAGCATCTTCACGTAGCCGCCGAGTGGCAGGATCCCGATGCCATATTCGGTCTCGCCGGCCTTGAAGCTCGCGAGTTTGAGCCCGCCCACGTCGAACCCGAGGAAGAACTTCTCGCACTTTACGCCGCAGGCCTTGGCGACCAGGAAGTGGCCAAGTTCGTGCACGAAGATCACGAAGCCCAGGCCGCCGGCGACCTGGAGCACGACCCACAGGTTCGCGGGCTGCGCGAACCATTCCAGCCACGTGCCGCCGAGAATCGGCACCACGTGCGATATCAAACGCCCGACCACGTCGCGACCTCCTGTCTGGCCCACGCGTCGAGACTGAGGATCTCGTCGAGCGTGGGTTCCGCCTCGAACGGATGCCCATCCAGCACCCGTGAACACGCCTCGGCAATGTCGGTGAATCGCAGCCCGCCCGCAAGGAATCGGCCTACAGCAGCCTCGTTGGCCGCATTGAGCACCGCCCCGGCCGTGCCGCCCCGGGCGGCCGCCTCGTGGCCGAGTCGCACCGCCGGGAACCGCTCGACGTCCGGCGGCTCAAACTCGAGCGTCATGGGCCGCGTGAAATCGAACGTCCGCGCCGGGCCTTCGGTTCGCTCGGGATGGGTGAGGGCGTACTGAATCGGGAGCCGCATGTCGGGCGGGCTGAGTTGGGCGATCACCGATCCGTCGACAAACTCGACCAGCGAGTGGACGATCGACTGGGGGTGGACGAGCACCGCGATCTTCTCGGCCGGCATGTCGAAGAGCCACCGCGCCTCGATGATCTCAAGCGCCTTGTTCATCATCGTGGCGGAATCGATGGTGATCTTGGGGCCCATCGACCACGTTGGGTGCTCGAGGGCCTCGGCCGGCGTGACCGTGGCGAGCGCCTCTCGGGGTTTTGTGCGGAACGGCCCGCCACTAGCGGTGAGCACGATCCGCTTCACGTCCACATGCCGGCCGGAACAGAGGGCCTGATGCACGGCAGAGTGTTCGCTATCGACCGGCAGGATCGTGGCGCCGCACCGTGACGCCAGCGCCATCACGAGCGGCCCGGCCATCACAAGCGTTTCCTTGTTGGCCAGGGCCACCGTCTTGCCGGCCTCGACTGCCGCCCACGTGCTCCGCAAGCCGGCGGCACCCACGATTGCCGACACCACCCGGTCGACAGCCGGATCACGAACCAAGTCGTCGAGGGCTTCCGCCCCGACGGCGAGTCGCGTGCCTGCCGGAAGCGATCGCGGATCAACGTCGTTGGCCGCCTTCACGTCGACCACAACCACCCAGGCGGGCCGCATGCGGTGGGCCTGTTCGAGCAAGGCCGACGTGCTCCGGTGGGCTGCGAGCAGCCAGGTGCTGAACCGGCCGGTGGAAGCCTCGATCACGTCGAGCGTGCTGCGACCGATGCTCCCCGTCGATCCGAGGACGGCCACACGGAGCGGTCTGCCGCGTTCCCGCGGTTGGCCATGGGTGGCAGCCACCACGGGAGATCCCCCGGAGGAGGTATCTGCCATGTGGGGAGGGGACGCGGAAGTGGCGAAACGGCCGGTGATCACGATCGGGAAAGTCTATGGGGTGTCGCAGGGAACTTCCACCGCGATCCAGGTCAGGGCTCGCGATTTTCCGCCGCTTTTCCCGCAAGGCTCGCGATTTGAGGTGGGAGGTCGTTTGTCGCGGGCGATGCGTCCGCTTACGATTGCGGGCTTCCCCATCGGTCAGTTGCGGCCGGTCGGTGCTCTGTGGGCGCTCCAGCGGCATGGCCAAGAAACGCGACAATCCCAAGCGTCCAACTGACCGCAAACCGGCCGTGGGTGGAAACCTCGTCTGGTCGCTGGTGGCTGCCGGCGTCGCCAGCCTGTTCGCCCTCAGCCTTGTCAGCGTGGCCCCGGACGTCGAAATCTCCTACAGCGAACTGGAGCGGCTGATCGCGGCTTCGGCGACGGATGGCCCTGACCGCTTCGTGACCCTGCAGAAGTCCGAGGGCGATGCGGCGGCGGTTCGCTACGGCGACCTGCATGACGTGACCATCGGGGCCTTTGAGGTGTCGGGAAGGGTTCGCGAAGCGCCGCGGGGCATCGCCGCCGCCCACCCCGCCGACGAGTCGACTCAGCCCCACCGGCCGCTGGTGGGCGGCCTCGCGAACGGGGAGCGACGGTTCCGCGCCGCCAAACTCCCCAGCGAGAACTCGGAGTCGGAGTTGATGAAGACCCTCAAGGAATATGGTGTTCCGTTTCGCTATGAGGATCCCCCGAGTCCCTGGCGGAACTGGCTGCCGATGCTGTTCCTGACGGGTCTCTTCGGTGTGCTGTTCTTCGTCATGATGCGGCGGATCGGTGGCGCTGGCAGTCCGATGGCCTTCGGCCGTAGCCGCGGCAAGATGTATGCCCAGGAAGATCTCGGGATCACCTTCGACGACGTCGCCGGCATCGACGAGGCGGTGGATGAACTCCGGGAGGTCGTCGAGTTTCTGAGAAGCCCGGAGAAATACCAGGTGCTTGGCGGGCACATCCCCAAGGGGGTGCTCCTCGTCGGGCCGCCTGGGACCGGCAAGACGCTGCTGGCCAAAGCGATCGCTGGCGAGGCAGGCGTGCCCTTCTTCGGCCTCTCCGGCAGCGACTTCGTGGAGATGTTCGTGGGCGTCGGGGCGGCGCGGGTTCGCGACATGTTCCAACAGGCCGCGGCGAAGGCTCCTTGCATCATTTTCATCGACGAACTCGATGCGCTCGGCAAGACTCGCGGGACGAGCGTCGTCGGCGGCCACGACGAGCGCGAGCAGACGCTCAACGCCCTGCTGGTGGAGATGGACGGCTTCGGCAGCAACTCGGGCGTGATCGTGCTCGCCGCGACCAATCGGCCCGAGACGCTCGACCCGGCACTCCTGCGGCCCGGCCGGTTCGACCGCCACGTGCTCGTCGATCGCCCCGACGTTCGCGGCCGCGAGTCGATCCTCAAGGTGCACGTGTCGAAGGTGAAACTCGATCCGTCCATCGACCTCGGGCAGATCGCCCGGATCACCTCGGGCTTCGTCGGTGCGGACCTTGCGAACCTCGTCAACGAGGCGGCCCTGCTTGCCGCCCGCAACAACAAGTCAGCCGTCGGCATGGACGAGTTCAATGAGGGCGTGGAGCGGGTGACCGCCGGGCTCGAGAAGAAGAAGCGGGTGATCCACGAGGACGAAAAGAAGCGGGTGGCCTACCACGAGGCGGCCCACGCCCTGGTCGCCTACTCGCTGCCCAACACCGATCCCGTTCACAAGGTGTCGATCATCCCCCGCGGCCTCGCGGCGCTCGGCTACACCATGCAGCGGCCGGAGGACGACCGCTACCTGCTCACGCAGAGCGAACTCGAGAGTCGGATCCAGGTGTTGCTCGCCGGCACGATCGCCGAAGAGGCCGTCTACGCCGACGTCTCCACCGGTGCCCAGAACGACCTCGAGAGGGCCAGCGAGATTGCCCGGTCGATGGTGATGGACTACGGCATGAGCCGGCTCGGGAGGGTGACGTACCGGGAGAGCCCGCGGTCGCCGTTCCTCGCCGCCGCCGGGGCCGACCTGCCCGCCGCCCGCAGCCACAGCGAGCAGACCGCCCGCGAGATCGACGAGGAAGTCCGCCGGATCATCGACGAGGGGATGGCCAAGGTGCGGCGGATCATCGAGACGCGACGCGTGGCCCTCGAGGCGGTGACCGCGCGGCTGATGGAGTGCGAGGTGATCGACGGCGCCGAACTCAAGGAGATCGTGGAGGCCTCGACCGGGGCCCCGCAGCTCGTGCCTGGCACCGACACCGAACGCCGGCCGGTGCGAACCCACGTCGCCGACCACGGTGACGCCGCCGCGGCTGCTGACGCCTGACGCGGCTCACACGTGAGCCGTGCGCCTCGCGCGTCGTTGCGAATCCGCAGCCGGCCGGCGACATGCTCGAAGCCGGCGGCATGTGCGAGTTCACTGCTCGTACGGAATACCCGCGCCCTGTGTCCGCACATGTCACCGTCTTCTGCGCGTGCCTCCGATCCGGCTGCTGCCCCTTCCGGAATTGCACTCGAGCCCAAGTCGAACTGGGAAGACACACAGAATGCCAACCTGTGCTACGAGAGGCTGCGAGGGGCTGCCCGTGCCAATCGAGCGGCGTAGGAAACCGAGCGAAGCCTGGAGGGCGAAGCGAGGTTTCCTTCGAGCGAGCGGAAGGGCAGGATGCCCGCAGCGAGCGTCCGGCGAGATGGCACGGGCAGCCCCGAGCTTCGCGAAAGCGTGAGGCTCACGTGTGAACCGTATGACATGCGGCGTCGGCCTGGCCCTGCATGGCCGGCATGACCGTTTCACCCTGCCCGAGTCGCCCGGACGTTCACGGAGCAGGCGGTGCAGGGTCGATGCATAAGGAGCGGAGTGTCGGGTGGTCGACGTTCCGGCGAGGAGGTGCGGCCCAGCCGCGGCAGGCAACGATGACGAAGAGCGTTCTTCTGGCGGCGGGGATCTTCGCCTGCGTGTTGGGCGTCGAGATGCTCCTGGTCGATTCGGCCGTGGTGGTTCCGATCGACGGCAGCGGGCCGGCCAGGACGATGACCGCCCCCGATTGGGCGCCGTGGACGCTGCTCTCGATCGGGGCTGCCACGATCCTGCATTTCGGCAACCTCCACCTGAAGCCGTCGGCGCCGCCGATCGGCCGCGGAACGGTCGGCCATTTCTGAGCGGAACAAGACGGCTGCGTTGGCGGCGGCACCGCCGAGCGGTTAAGAGCATGGACTCCGCTCACAGCCACCGGGGCGCCACCATGGCCCAGGCCAGATCACCTTCCACCCCGCCATCTCGGCCGCCCCGCGACACCGTGCTCTATGACGGCAACTGTCGCTTCTGCCGTGGGCAGATCTCGATCCTTCGTCGGCTCGACGTCACCGGTCAGCTGGAGTTCACCTCCCTCCACGACGCTCGCGTCCCGGAGGCTTTTCCGGGGTTGTCGCGGGAGGAAATGATGGAGGAGATGGTGGTGGTGGACACCCGTGGTCGGGAATGGCGGGGGGCGGCGGCCGTCCGCTACCTCTCCCGGCGACTCGTAGCCCTATGGCCGCTTGCCCTGCCACTCCACGTGCCGGGAAGCATGCCGCTCTGGGCCGCCCTCTATCGCCTGGTCGCCCGCAACCGCTACCGAATCTCGGGTGGCTGTGCGGATGGAGCCTGCCGGCTTCCCTGAGCCCTAAGCGACCAGACAGACGGCCGCGCGCTCGACGGGCCCACGGCACAAACCTAGGCAGCCGAGTCGTCGTCGGTTGCGGCCTCGCCGCCCTCGATTTCCTTGAGCAACCGCGTCATGGTGTTGGCGTGGACTCCAAGAAGCTTGGCAGCATTCGCCTTGTGACCGCGGGTCATCTGCAGGGCCTCGCGGATCGCCTGCTCGCGGAGCTTGGCAAGGTCGAGGCAGGGGAGGCGTCCGGGGGCGGCAACCGCCGTGGCCCCGCCTTCCGCCGTCTTGCGTGTCGGAACCCTGGGCTCCATTTGCAGGACGTAGGCCTGCTCGATCACATGCTCGAGTTGCCGGACGTTGCCCGGCCATTCGAACGAGCAGAACTCGGCGAGCGCCTCGGCACTCGGGCTCCACTTCGGCAGCCGGTATCGATCGGCGAACTTCATCGAGAAGAACTCGATGTACGACGGGATGTCCTCGGCCCGCTCACGAAGCGACGGCACCCGCAGCTCGATCATGTTGAGACGGTAGTAGAGATCCTCGCGGAACGTGCCCTTCTCGACCTCTTTTTCGAGGTCGCGATTGGTGGCCGCGACAATCTGCACATCGATGGGCTCTGGCTCGTTGGCACCGACGGGGAGCACCTCGCGCTGCTGCAGCACGCGAAGCAACTTGGCCTGCAGTTCAGGCGGCATCTCCCCGATCTCGTCGAGAAACACCATTCCACCCTCGGCGGCCCGGAAGATACCGAGCGAACGCCCGTTGGCGCCGGTGAACGAACCCTTCTCGTGGCCGAAGAGTTGGCTTTCCGCAAGCGACGGCGTGAGGGCCGCACAGTTGACCGGAATGAAAGCTTTGCTGCGGCGCGGACCGCTGCGGTGGAGCAACCGGGCCCAGAGTTCTTTGCCGGTGCCGGTTTCGCCGCAGACGAGGACCGTGCACTCGACTTCGGCGGCTCGCTCAATCGACTTCGCGATCCGGCGCATCGCGGCACTGTTGCCGAGCACCCAGTTGGTCGATTCGCCTGCGGTCGAGAGCCGGGTACCACCCGACGAATCGACGACGACCGCGGGATCAAGCGATCCACCGCGCGGATCGCGAACGGCAGAGTCGGCCGACGCAAAACTCGATGGGCGAATCGCCATAGGGCACCAGCATGGGTGGGACAGCGGGACCCTCTCCGGTCCGGGGCTGACAACAGCCAACAGTATCCGCCTGCCCGAAGGGGAATGCAACCTGGCGCCGCCGGAATAATCAGAACCCGGCCCTGGGGGGCACGAAACCTATGAATTCAAGGGTTTTCCAGGCTCTTCACCCGGTTGCCGGGCTGGTTCGCCCCGAGGAACACCAAGTGCTGCCAGGGCAGGCGATCGAACTCTCCAACCACGTGGAAACCTGCCGGTTCGAGTTCCCAGCGGATCTGGGCCTTGGTCATCTTATGAAGCGGCTTGATCGGGACGGCCGGGTCCTCGCCGCGAAACTCGACCAGCGCAAGCCGCCCTCCGTCGGCGAGGCTCTCGCGGACGCGGGCGAGCATTGCATCGGGGTGGGAGAACTCGTGATAGACGTCGACGCACAGGCAGAGGTCGATTGTGGCGACTGGCAGCCGGGGATCGATCGCGGTGCCGAGCACCGGCCGGATGTTTGTGAGCCCCTCCCGGCTGGCCACCTCGGCGAGCATCCGGAGCATCTCCGGCTGGATGTCGACAGCGTACACGAGACCTTCGGGGCCAACTCGCCGCGCGAGTTCGAGCGTGTAGAAGCCGTTGCCGCAGCCCATGTCGCAGATTGTCTGGCCGGGCCGCACGTCGAGCGCATCGAGCAAGAGCCTGCAGTCTTCTTCCCGCTGGCGGCTCTCGCGGACGAGCCACGGCGCGCCGGTGAAGTGCATCGTCTGGGCGATCTCGCGGCCGCGATGGTGCGTTGCGGCCGGCGGGATTGGGATCGACGCATCGACTGCCGTGTCGATCTCCAGCGGCCGTCCGGACGTCGCGTCAGCGGCATTGCCGCTGGGAACCAGCGCTGCGAGGCAGAGCCAGGCGATGACAAGCGCGTGGTGGACTCGTCGTACAAACATACGAACGGCAGTATAAGCCGTCGGCACGACTTCGGCTTCATGCCGCGTCGGGAAAGCCCTCGACGAATGGCAGACCGTCAGCATCGTGGCACGAGACCACGCAGATGCCGAGCCGCTGCGCCGTGGCGGCAAGCTCGGGCTCGTCGATGAGAATCGTCCGTCCCGCTTCGATTGCGAGCACGGTGGCGCCTGCCGCAGCCAGCGACTCCAGCGTGCCCGCGCCGATCGTCGGCATGTCGAACCGTAGATCTTGTTGCGGCTTCGCCACCTTCACCACGGTCATGCCGCCGGTTGGGCAGAGCCGGCCGGCGCGTCGGATGCACTCGTCGGTGCCCTCGATCGCCTCGAGGGCCAGCGGAGCGCGGTCCTTGACCACCACCGTCTGGCCGATGTCGAGCCGTCCGAGTTCCTTGGCGAGCCGCCAGCCGAAGGCCACGTCGGCGAGCTGCTGCCGGGTGGGGGCAGGGCCGGCGATCGCGCCGTCGGCGGCGAGCAGGTTGGGAGCGAAGTCGGTGGCCGGGCAGATCGCCACCCCCGCCGCGTCGAACGTGGCGGCGATCGCGCCGAGCAGCGAGTCGTCGCAGTTGTCGCGGCGACGGCTGACGAAATGGGGCCAGAACGTCGCGAGGCCGGTCCAGTCGGGCATGTGTCGGACCCAGGCCCCGCGGGCGAAGATCTTCGATTTGTGGATCTTGCCGGCCATCGTCGCCCGCGCGGCTCCGGCACGGCGAAAAAACTCCACGGCCGTGCCGATCTCGGCGATACCGACGTGACCGTGCACGTCGGCGAGTGGCTCGAGGGCGGCGTCGGCATGGTCGCGGATCGCCAGGATGGCAGTGCGGCCGCCACGGCGGCGGATCTCCTCGGCCACCACGACCGGATAGCGTCCCCAGCCGGCGAGGATGCCGACGATCTCTCCATCGAGAGGGGGACGGTCGTAGGCGGGGGATCGCGGGGCGGGCATGGAGTTCCTCGTCAGGCGGCCTCGGCGGTTCCCCGGCCGCCTGTTCCTTCGAGGCTGGCGACGCGGGCGGTGAGTTGCTTGAGCTCGCGCCGCATCTCCGGAAGCTTCGAGATCGTGGCGAGCTGCAGCTTGCGATCACGGAGGTCGATCGCCGGTTCGCCGAGCACGATCTTCCCGGGCTCGACGTCGTTGGACACCCCCGAGCGGGCGCCGAGTATCGCCTTCTCGCCGATGTGCACGTGGTCGCGGACGCCGACCTGGCCGGCCATCACCACCCAGTCGCCGGTCGTCGTGCTGCCCGCCACGCCGACCTGCGAACAGATCATGTTGTGGCGGCCGAGGCGGCAGTTGTGGGCGATCATCACGAGGTTGTCGATCTTGGTGCCCGCGCCGATCACCGTCGGCCCGTAGGTGCCGCGGTCGATCGTGGTGGCGGCGCCGACTTCGACGTCGTCGGCGAGTTCGACCCAGCCGAGTTGGGCCGAGATCGTGTAGCCATCGGGACCGGGCTTGTAGCCGAAGCCGTAGGCGCCGAGCACCACGCCGGCGTGGACGATGCACCGCGCGCCCACGACCGTGTTCTCGTAGAGCACCGCGTTCGGGAAGACGACGCTCGTGGCACCGATCCGGCAGCCGGCCATGATGCGGGCGCCGGAGTGGATCGTGGCCCCGGCGGAGATTTCGACGTCGGCGCCAATCGTCGCGAACGGATGCACGTCGACGTCGGCGGCGAGTCGGGCGGTGGAGTGGACGACCGCCAGGGGGCTCACGCCGATCCGGGGCTCGGACCGCGGCGGCCGGAAGGTGGTGATCGCGGCGGCAAACGCCGCGTGGACGTCGGCGACCTCGATCGACGGCCGGTCGAGCGGGCCGGTGCCCGTGGACACGATCACGGCGCCGGCTTGGCTCTTGGCGAGCAGATGGAGTTTGTCGGTCGCGTCGACGAGTGTGATGTCGCCGGCCGCGGCGGTCTCGAGCGTGGCGGCGCCATGCACAGACTGCGTCGGCTCACCGCCGATGAGGGTGCCGCCGACCGTCGTTGTCAGTTCTGCGAGCGTGATCGCCATGCTGCAATCCTCCCGTGGGGACCTCCATCCGGAATCCGGGCGGGGCGGGAGGATAGGGATCGACGTCTGGCCGTGCAAGGCTTTTTCGTCGGGCTTCAGAGGCTCATGCAGGCAACCTTGACCCTCGCTTGTCGGAGCGGCACCGCAGCCGGCCGGAGACATGCTCGGCGCCGGCGGGACTTGTGAGTTCTCTTCTCAAACGCTTCGGCGCGACCGCCGCGTGGCACAAGTCTCACCGGCTTCTGCGCGTGCCTCCCATCCGGCTGCTCCCCCTTCCGGAATCACACCCGATCCCAATGCGAATCGGGAAGACACACAGGTTGAAAACCTGTGCTACGGGAGGCTGCGAGGGGCTGCCCGTGCCCGGGAGCCGGCGTTGCTGACGAGCGAAGCCATGGATGGCGAAGCGAAGTCAGCATCGAGCGAGCGCAGGGCAGGATGCCCGTAGCGAGCGTCCGGCGATGGGGCATTGGCAGCCCCGAGCCGCCGCGATGGACAGACACAGGTTGAAAACCTGTGCTACGGGGGGAGCCCCGAGCCGCCGCGGGATTCTTGTGCAGGTTGACAACCTGCACCCACATGCCTGAGCAACCACCGTCGCCCGAAGCCGCACCATCCCGCTACCTTGGAGGTGATCCGTCACACCTGGAAAACCCCCATGGCCCGTTCCATCCTGCCCCAGAAGCATCCGCCGTT
>Ga0114958_10003222_pt1 | contig 11787 bp, 12 predicted proteins | sample C_130208_EF_Meta_FD_89577 | JGI IMG/M metagenome (GOLD analysis project Ga0114958, IMG submission 89577) | Freshwater microbial communities from Lake Croche, Canada to study carbon cycling - C_130208_EF_MetaG | ecosystem: Environmental > Aquatic > Freshwater > Lake | place: Lake Croche, Canada... | reverse complement strand
GCATACCCACGCGCAGCTTTGCCAGTTTCCGGGCCGCAGCGGATGAGGCTGCGATTTCAAGGCTTTACGGCGGCATCCACTTTCGCCCCGCGATCCAGAACGGCCAAAATCAGGGCCGCTGCATTGCGGCCTATGCCATTGCTTTGAAGACGAGGGTCTAAGATGCGTCTGTTTGCCTTGGCCCTTTTGGCCAGCCCTGCCATGGCGGATGGCGTTGAAATCCCGCACTATATTGACGAGACGGCCAGTGCCGGCATTTCCAGCACCTATGCTGGCGAGTGGGAGTTTATGACGGGTGGCGGGGTTGCGGCCTTTGATTGCTCGGGCGATGGCAAGCCAGAGCTGCTTTTGGCGGGCGGCACGCAAAAGGCCACGCTTTACCGCAATGACAGCCCTACGGGCGGTGCGCTGAAATTCACAGCGATTCAGGCGGGGGTGGAGTTGGACCGCGTGACGGGGGCCTATCCGCTGGATATCGACAGCGACGGGATCATGGACCTTGTTTTACTGCGCTCTGGCGAAGATGTGGTGATGCGCGGCACGGGCCAGTGCCAGTTCACCCGCACGAACGAGGCTTGGGGGTTCGACGGGCGAGATCTGTGGTCAACCGCTTTTGCCGCCACTTGGGAAAAGGGGCAGACGTGGCCCACACTCGCCATTGGCACCTATATCGACCGCACGCAGGATGCCTTTCCTTGGGGATCGTGCACACCCAATGCGCTCTACCGCCCCAAGGGGCAGGGCTTTGACGCACCGCTTGCGCTGAAACCCAGCTTTTGCAGCCTGTCGATGCTGTTCACCGACTGGAACCGTTCTGGCACGCCGTCTTTGCGGGTGTCCAACGACCGCGAGTATTACAAGGGCGGCACCGAGCAGATGTGGCACATCCCCCCCGATGCGCCCCCAGCCCTGTACACGGCGGCCGAAGGGTGGAAGCCGCTCAAAATCTGGGGCATGGGCATTGCCAGCACCGATGTGAACGGCGACGGCTTTCCTGATTACTTCATGACCTCGATGTCAGACAGCAAGTTGCAGGTTCTGGCCGCTGGGCCGGAAAAGGCCACCTACAAAGACATCGCTTTTGCAACCCATGCCATAGCCCAGCGGCCCTATACAGGCGGCGATTTTCGCCCCTCGACCGGATGGCATGCCGAGTTTCAGGATGTGAACAATGACGGGGTGCAAGACCTGTTTGTCGCCAAGGGCAATGTGTCGGCCATGCCAGACTTTGCGATGAAAGACCCCAATAACCTGCTGTTGGGCCTGCCCGATGGCACCTTTGCAGAGGCGGGCGATAAGGCCGGTGTGGCGAGTTTCGCCCAAGCGCGCGGCGCTTCGGTGGTGGATTTGAACGGCGACGGGCAGATGGACATCGTGGTCGTCAACCGCAACAGCGCAGCCGAAGTGTGGCGCAATGACGGGTCAAGCACAGGCCATTGGCTGCAACTGGCGCTGCACCAAGACGGGGCGAACCGCGATGGCATTGGGTCTTGGATCGAGGTGCGCCAAGGCGAGCGCGTGCAACGGCGCGAGATTACCTCAGGCGGGGGTCATGCGGGCGGGCAGTTGGGCTGGTGGCACTTTGGGCTTGGGGCCGCGCCTGCGGCAGACGTGCGCGTGATCTGGCCGGATGGCAGCGCGTCAGACTGGGCCACGGTGGCGGGCGACGGGTTTTACGACCTGACCAAGGGGCAAGCCCCCAAGGCGCACTGACCTTAGCCCAAAAGATCAGTGATCACCGCCACGCCGGGGGACATCGGCCCGTCAAAGGCGCGCAATTCGGCGCTGGCTTGTGACAGGGCAACATGGCGCGCCACAATCGGGCGCACATCGACTTGACCGGTTTCGATCAGCGACAACAGCGAGGGATAGCGCCACGCAGGCATGCCCCGCGTGCCAAACAGGGCCAGTTGCTTCATATAAACCGCGTTCATATTGATCTGCATCTGCGCTGTATGCCCCGTGGGCAAGCCCACCTGCACATGCCGCCCCAAGGGGCGCAAACACTCGATCGAGGCATTGGCGGTCGCCGCGATCCCCAAGGCTTCGATCGACACATGCGCCCCGCCGCCTGTCACCTCGCGGATGCGGGCGGCGGTTTCGCCCTCAGCGGCGTTGATGACATGTTCGGCCCCCAAGAACAGCGCGTGGGTCAGCCGTTCGCCCACCACATCCACCGCCACAATCCGCGCCCCAAGCGCCTTGCCGATCAGCAGGGCCGACAGGCCAATGCCGCCTGTGCCATGAATGGCCAGCCATTCCCCCGCCTGCAAGCCCGCCCGCCCTGTCAGGGCATGATAGGCGGTCGTTACACGGCACCCAAGCCCCGCCGCAAGCGCAGGGGTTAGAAAATCAGGCAAGCGCGTCAGGTTATGGGCATGGGGAACCGAGACAAATTCCGCATAAGCCCCCGGTTCGCCAAAGCCCGGCACCCGCTGCGCGCGGCAGGTGGTGGTTTGGCCAGAGCGGCATTCAGGGCATTCCCCGCAGGCGAGGATAAAGGGCGCAATGATCCGCTCGCCCACGGTCCAGCGCGCAAGGGGGCCCGCTTCGACCACTTCGCCGCAGTATTCGTGGCCCGGAATGGCACCGGGCTTGACCTTGGCATGTTCGCCCACCCAACCGTGCCAGTCGCTGCGGCAGATGCCGCAGGCCAGCACTTTGACCACCACGCCGTCCGCCTCGCAGACGGGATCGGGGACGGTTTGCAGGCTAAGATCGGCCCGATACTGTTGGATAACGGCTGCGCGCATGGTTGGCCCCCCTGTTGGTTAAGGGGTGGCGCAGGGCGGCGGCAAGGTCAAGACGCGCTTACAGGATTTCGACCTTGTAGCTTTCAATCACCGTATTGGCCAAAAGCTTGTCACACATCGCCTTGACGGTAGCGTCGGCGGCGGCGGCATCGGTTTCGGCCAGATCAAGCTCGATCACCTTGCCTTGGCGCACGCCGGTCACACCGCCAAAGCCCAAAGTGCCCAAGGCAAAGCGCACAGCCTCGCCTTGCACATCCAGAACGCCAGCTTTCAGCATAACGGTGACACGGGCTTTCATAGCGGCCTCTTTAAGCGGTTAGTTGATCAGGGTGGGTTTGGGGGCATGCGTGACATTCGAGGGCAAAACCCCCAAGCGCCGCGCAAGTTCGGTGTAGACATCGGCCAAGGGACCAGCCTCTGCCCCGGTGGTGGCGCCTTCGGGGCGGCGCAGGTCCCACAGGCGGCAACTGTCGGGGCTGATCTCATCGGCCAAAAGCAGGCGCATGAAATCGCCTTCCCAAACCCGGCCCACTTCAATGCGAAAATCGGCGAGGCGAATCCCCACGCCCAGCATGACGCCGGACAAAAAGTCATTCACCCGCAGGGCAAGGGCGATGATATCGTCTAGGTCCTGCTGGCTGGCCCAGCCAAAGGCGATGATATGTTCTTCGCTGACCAAGGGCGCATTCAAGCGCGGGTCTTTGTAGAAATATTCCACAATCGGGCGCGGCAGGGCGGTGCCTTCGGGAATGCCCAAACGGGCCGACAGATCGCCTGCGGCAAAGTTGCGCACGACGACCTCGAGCGGGACGATTTCCACCTCGCGCACCAACTGCTCGCGCATGTTGATGCGGCGGATGAAATGGGTGGGAACCCCGATGGAATTCAAACCCGACATGAAGAATTCCGACAAGCGGTTGTTCAACACGCCCTTGCCTTCCGAGGCGAGGTTCTCGCCCTCGGTCGCGGTGGGGCCAGCGGCCCCTTCATCTTTGAAATACTGCACCAAGGTGCCCGGCTCTGGTCCTTCATACAGGATCTTCGCCTTGCCCTCGTAAATCTTCTTGCGCCGTGCCATGAACGCTCCGAAACCTTCCATGGGGCAGCGCATGCCTTACGCGGCACACACGTGCCGACCCCTTTGGGGCGCTATACGCCATGCCCCGCCCCCCGGCAAGGCGGATCGGGTTCGGCGGTGAGGGGTGGATCAAAAGTGGCGGGGGGTCTTGCGGTAGCGGCTTGGGGAAGGCATATGAGAGAGGAAAGACCATCCAGCCGAGGGCCTGACCATGACCACATTCCATGACCGCGAACAAGCGTTTGAAGCCAAATTCGCCCATGATGCCGAAATGCAGTTTCGCGCCACGGCGCGCCGCGACAAGCTGCTGGGCCTGTGGGCCGCAGGGCTTTTGGGCAAATCGGGGGCCGAGGCGGAAGCCTATGCGCTTGAATGTGTGAATGCCGACCTAGTGGCCGCGGGCACCGAGGATTTGGTGGCCAAAGTCGCCGCTGATCTGGGCGCGCACGCAAACGCAGATGCGGTGCGGGCCAAGCTGGCAACGCTGCTGAGCGAAGCCAAAGCGCAACTGCTGAGCGAAGTTTGATCTAGGGGGCCGCCATGGCACAAGACCTTCTGTCGCGCTTGCTTGCGACCCAAGACTGGCTTTTGGCAGACGGGGCCACGGGCACCAACCTGTTCAACATGGGCCTGTCCTCGGGCGAACCGCCCGAGTTCTGGAACATCGACCAGCCTGACAATATCCGCAGCCTGTACCGCAACGCGGTTCAGGCGGGGTCGGATTTGTTCCTGACCAACTCGTTCGGCGGCAATGCCGCGCGTCTTAAGCTGCACAGTGCGCAAGGCCGCGTCGGCGAGTTGAACCGCGTGGCCGCCAGCTTGGGCCGCGAGATTGCCGATGCCGCTGGCCGCCCTGTGGTTGTGGCAGGGTCGATCGGGCCGACGGGCGAGATTTTCGAACCCATGGGCACCATGACCCATGCTTTGGCGGTAGAAATCTTCCAAGAACAGGCCGAGGCGTTGAAAGCCGGTGGCGCGGATGTGCTGTGGATTGAAACCATGTCCGCCTTCGAGGAATACGCTGCCGCAGCCGAAGCTGCCACACGCGCGGGCCTGCCGTGGTGCGGGACGATGAGCTTTGACACCGCAGGGCGCACGATGATGGGCCTGACCTCTGCGGGAATGGCGGCCTTGGTGGAAAAGATGGCCCATCCGCCGCTGGCCTTCGGGGCCAATTGCGGTGTGGGGGCGGCCGATCTGATGCGCACGGTCTTGGGGTTTGAGATGACAAACACCAGCCGCCCGATCATTGCCAAGGGCAATGCGGGGATTCCCAAGTATCACGATGGCCATATCCATTATGACGGCACGCCAGAGTTGATGGCCGACTATGCCGTTCTGGCGCGGGATGCAGGGGTGAAGATCATCGGCGGGTGCTGCGGCACCATGCCGGACCATCTGAAAGCCATGCAACACGCTTTGGAAACGCGGCCCAAAGGGCCAAAGCCCTCGGTCGAGGATATTCAGGCCAAGTTGGGTGCGTTTTCCTCGGCCAATGATGGCACGGGCGACACCTCGGGCCAGCCCACGCGCGAGCGGCGCAACAAGCGCGGGTGATCTGGTCCGGCAGAAGTGCCTTACAGATCAAACCCCAATTGCGCGCCTTGTGATGTGGGCGGGCGGAACAGATCGGTGCGCAGGGCGGGCAGCGGCGCGTCCAGGCCAAAGCGCGAAACGGCCACGTCAAAGCGGCGCTTCATCAAATTGGCCCAAAGCCCCGTGCCGCGAAAGCGTTTTCCCCAGTCGGCGTCGTAATCCTTACCTCCGTGCATCTCGCGCACGCGGGTCATCACTTTGGCGGCGCGGTCGGGGTAGTGGGTGGCCAGCCACTCTTGAAACAACGCAGACACCTCGCGCGGCAGGCGCAGGTTAATATAGCTGGCCGCCGTGGCCCCCGCTTTGGCCGCAGCCTCCAGGATCGGTTCCAACTCGTGGTCTGACAGGCCGGGCACCAAGGGCGACACCATCACCCGCACCGACACCCCCGCCTTGGCGAGCTTTTCAATCACCGCCAAGCGCCGCGCGGGGCTGGGGGCGCGCGGTTCCATCTTGCGCGATAGACCGGGGTCCAGCGTGGTGACAGAAATGCCCACTCGCGTCAGGCCCAGTTCGGCCAAGGGAACCAGCAGGTCTAAATCGCGCTCGACCAAGGTGCCCTTGGTGGTGATGGCGACGGGGTGGCGAAAGGCCAAAAGAGTGGTCAAAACATCGCGCATCACGCGCTGATCCGCCTCGATCGGCTGGTAAGGGTCAGTGTTGGTGCCAAGGGCGATGGGGGCGACCTTATAGGCGCGGGCGCGCAACTCGCGGTCTAACACTTGGGCAATGCCGGGGCGGGCGATGAGTTTGGTTTCAAAATCTAACCCCGGGGACAGGTTCAGATAGGCATGCGTGGGCCGCGCAAAGCAATAAATGCAGCCATGTTCGCAGCCGCGATAGGGGTTGATCGAACGGTCAAAGGGCAGATCGGGCGAGGTGTTGTAGGTGATGGCAGAGCGCGGCTCTTCAACGCTGACCTCGGTGCGCAACAGGCGGGGGTCTTCGGGCATATCCCAGCCGTCGTCGAAACCCTCACGCTGGGTGGGTTCAAAACGACCGGCCTTATTGCTGGCAGCCCCACGGGCACGCAGCTTTTGGGTGGGATTCGGCAGGGGCTTTGGCTGGTCCATGGCGGCAATTTAGAACATAGTAAGAACATCGCAAGGGGTATTCCGCCCAACCTGTCGCAAAAGACGCATCACAACCTTTTGCGCCCAAAAAGCCAAACCGCCCAAATCCTTTGCAATTTCGCCTCCACTTGCCCCCTTGCTGTCGGCTTTCATTCGGGGCATGTCGCTAAAGGAAAAGTGCCAAACAGGCTTTGGCCCCAATACCGAACAAACCCGAGGGAGCATGAGCATGGCCGACGACGACGAAATCATCCTGTCTGATCTGTCTGACGATGAACTTGTCTTGCAAATGCATGACGACCTTTATGACGGTCTGAAAGAAGAGATCGAAGAAGGCGTCAACATCCTGATCGCCCGCAAATGGACGCCCTATGACACGCTGACCAAAGCCTTGGTCGCCGGCATGACGATTGTGGGCGCAGACTTCCGCGACGGCATCTTGTTTGTGCCCGAAGTGCTGCTGGCCGCCAATGCGATGAAGGGCGTCATGGCTATTCTGAAGCCGCTGCTGATCGCTACGGGTGCGCCGCGCATGGGCAAGATGGTGATCGGTACCGTCAAGGGCGACATCCACGATATCGGCAAGAACCTTGTCGGCATGATGATGGAAGGTGCCGGGTTTGAAGTGAAAGACCTCGGCATCAACAACTCGGTCGAGAAATATCTGGCGGCGATAGAATCCGAACAGCCCGATATCTTGGGCATGTCGGCGCTGTTGACCACCACGATGCCCTATATGAAAGTCGTGATCGACACGATGAAAGAAAAGGGCATGCGCGACGATTATATCGTTCTGGTGGGTGGTGCGCCCTTGAACGAAGAATTCTCCAAGGCCATCGGGGCGGATGCCTATTGCCGCGATGCGGCCGTTGCGGTGGAAACCGCCAAAGCCTATATGCTGCGCAAGCATAACCGCGCGACTGCCTAAGATTTAAGCCCCGAGCCAAGCGCTCGGGGGTGTCATTTGCCCTTGGGCTTTGCTGCGCTTGGCCGTAAGAGGGCGCATGGATCAGCCAAACGACATCGACCTGACAGAAACCGGCCTTGCTGCGCGCCAGAGCGGTTCGGTGTTGCTGATCGCCTGCGGCGCTTTGGCGCATGAGGTTTTGGCGCTGATCAAGGCCAATGGTTGGCATCATATGGATGTGCAATGCCTGCCCGCGAAATTGCATCTGTATCCTGAAAAGATCACAGCCGAAGTGGCGCGCACGGTGGAAGAACACCGCACCCAATACCAATCGGTGTTTGTGCTTTATGCCGATTGCGGCACGGGCGGATTGCTGGCCGCGAAATGCGCGCAGTTGGGCGTAGAGATGATCGAAGGCCCGCATTGCTATTCGTTCTTTGAAGGCAACGCGACCTTTGCCCAGCATCTTGATAGCGAAATCACCGCCTTTTATCTGACCGATTTTCTGGTGCGCCAGTTTGACGCTTTTGTCTGGAAACCGATGGGGCTGGACCGCTATCCGCAATTGCGCGATACCTATTTTGGCAATTACACCAAATTGGTATATCAAGCCCAAACCAACGACCCCGCTTTGGATGCCAAAGCCGCCGACTGCGCCCAAAGGCTGGGGCTGGACTATGAACGCCGCTTCACCGGATACGGTGATTTGGCCACAACGATGGAGCGTATCGCGCAATGACCGGCCCAGAAGATTTCGCCAAAGGCTTCGCAGGGGCCTTCGGGCGACAGGATGCCGCCGAATTGGCGCAAGTCTTGGCCGAAGACGCCGATGTGCTGACCCTGACGGGGGCCTTGCTGGAAAGCGCGGCTGAGGCCGAGGCGGCATGGGCGGGCGAATTCGCCGGGATCTTTGCAGCCGCACGCTTGGTATCGGGCAAGCACCGCTTGCGGATTCTGGGGCCGGGGGCGGCGATTGTCACACAGCGCTTTGTTGTCAGCGGCGCGCGCGATGATCACGGCGCAGAACTGCCGCGCTTTAGTGCGGTGTTAACGGCGGTCTTAACAGCGCGCAGCACGGGGTGGCAGGCGGTCAGCCTGACCTTTTCAGCCACCGGCCAATAGGGCGCGCGCCGCATCGCGGGCGGCTTGGGTGATGGTATCCCCCGCAAGCATACGGGCGATTTCTTCCACCCGCGCTGCGGGGTTCAAGGGCACGACGGTGGACAGGGTAACCTCGTTTTCCACCCGCTTTTCCACCCGCCAGTGATGCGCCCCAAGGGCTGCCACCTGCGGTGAGTGGGTGACGACCAGCACCTGTGCCGCACTTGCCAGATGCGCCAGACGCCTGCCCACGGCATCGGCGGTGGCCCCGCCCACGCCGCGGTCGATCTCGTCAAAGATCATCGTCAGGCCGGGGGTTTGGCCCGTCAGGCAGACCTTCAGCGCCAAAAGAAACCGGCTGAGTTCCCCACCTGAAGCGATGCGGTTCAAAGGCCCCGCAGGCGCGCCCGGGTTGGTGGCGACGGTAAAGGTCACCTCGTCTTGCCCCTCGGGGCCGGGCTGTTGGGCGGCAAATTCGCTGCGAAAGACGGCGCGTTCCATCTTCAGCGGCGCCAGTTCGCCGGCCATGGCGGCATCCAGCCGCTGGCCTGCCGCGCGGCGGGCTTGGGTCATCGCTTCGGCACGGCGGGTATAGTCGGCCTCAGCCAAGCTGGCGGCTTGGCGCAGGCGGATCAGGCCGCGTTCGCCGCCATCCAAGGCCTCTAGCCTTTTGCGCAGCACATCGGCATGCGGGCCCAGATCGTCGGGCAGAACGGCGTGTTTGCGGGCCAAGGCGCGGATGGCAAACAGGCGTTCTTCCAAGCGTTCAAGGGCCGCATCATCAAAATTCAGCGCCTCAAGGCAGGCTTCGACGGCAAACTGCGCCTCGGCCAATTCCAGACTGGCACGTTCAAGGGCGGCAAGGGGGGCATCAAGACGGCCTTCGGCCTTGTCAGACACACCGCCCAACCAGCGCAAAGCGTCTTGCAGCGCGGGGTCGGCCCCCTGCCCTAACACCTGATGCGCACGGGCGATGTCTTCGCGGATACGCGCTGCCCCCTGCATCGAGCGGCGCTGGGTATCGAGGGTGGCTTCCTCTCCAGCCTTGGGGTCAAGCTTGTTCAGCTCGGCCACGGCATGGCGCAGAAAGTCCTCCTCGGCGCGAATGGCGGCAAGGGCGGCTTCGGCAGCGGCCAGATCGCGCAGCGCATCGGCGCGGGCACGCCATGCGGTGCGCAGGCCTGACAGGTCAAGGCCAGCGAAACTGTCGAGCAATTGGCGATGGCCGCGCGGGTTCAACAGGCCACGGTCGTCGTGCTGGCCGTGCAGTTCGACCAAAGTGTCGGACAAATCGCGCAGCACCTCGCCCGAGGCGCGGCGGTCGTTGATATAGGCGGTTTTGCGGCCATCGGCACTGTTGGTGCGGCGCAAGATCAGCTCGTCGGCGGGCTCTAGGCCCGCGGCATCCAACACGGCGCGGGCAGCATGGCCTTGTGGCAGATCGAACACCGCCGTCACTTCACCCTGCGCAGCCCCTGTGCGCACCAGATCGGCCCGCCCGCGCCAGCCCAGCACAAAGCCCAAAGCGTCCAGCAAGATTGACTTGCCCGCACCGGTTTCGCCGGTCAGCACATTCAGGCCCGGTTGAAACGACAGGTCGAGCCGGTCGATGATCAGCACATCGCGAATTTCAAGACTGCGCAGCATCACACCACCCGCAGGCGAATGAGATCACAGCCACTCGCCCTTGATCATCTGCCGATAAATCGTGGACAACCAGCCCGTGCCCTTAGCCTCGGGAGCCAAGCCCTGCTTTTTCAACAGGTTAAAGGCATCGATGTAGAAGGGGCTGGATTTGTAGTTATAGCCCAAAATGGCCCCTGCCGTCTGCGCCTCGGCGGGCAGGCCAAGGGCGAGATAGCATTCCACCAGACGTTCCAAAGCCTCGGCGGTTTGGGCGGTGGTTTGGTAATCTTGCACCACATTGCGAAACCGGTTCAAAGCGGCGGCATATTGACCTTTTTTCAGATAATAGCGGCCAATTTCCATTTCCTTGGCGGCCAGATGGTCAAAGGCCAGATCGAATTTCAACATGGCCGATTTGGCATATTCGCTGTCAGGATATTGCTCGATCACAACGCGCAGGGCTTGCAGGGCTTGGAAGGTCAGACCCTGATCGCGGCCAACCTCGTCAATCTGGTCGTAATAAGACAGGGCCACCAGATAATGCGCATAGGCCATATCTTCGCCGGCCGGATAGTAATCGATATAGCGTTGGGCGGCGGCGCGCGATTCGTCGTAGTTCTTTCTTTTGTGCAGGGTAAAGGCCTGCATGATGACAGCGCGTTTGGCCCATTCGGTATAGGGGTAAAGCCGCTCGACATCTTGGAAATAAGTCAACGCCTCTTTGGCATTGGTCTTGGCATCGCCCTTTCCGTCCAAGGCCAATTCGCCCTTGGTGTAGATCTGTTCAGCCGTCATGCTATCAAGAGGATTAGCTTCCGGGGTCTTTGGGCTGCAAGCGGCCAGCGCGGCCAATATCAGCGCAATTCCCAGACCGCGCCGGAAGCTTGATCTTGCGATTGCCATCGTCTTGCCTATCCTCAACCAACCCTAGCCGGACCAACCTGCGCCCCGCCTTCTTTGACGGTTTCCTAACACATAAAAATCCAAGGCGCAAAACGGCTTTCGTCTTTGGCTAGACGTAAAGCGGCAAATCCCCGCGATGCACGCCGACACCGGGCAACTTGCCACCCGCCAAGGCGTCGCAGTCATCCAAGACAAACGCGCCCGGCGTGGCGAAAAGCTGGCGCAGCAGCCGGTTGGTCAGCGCATGACCGGCCCGAACCCCGGTATAGCGCGCCAAAAGCGGCGCGCCTGCCAAGGACAGATCCCCCAAGGCATCCAGCATTTTGTGCCGGACCGGTTCGTCAGCATAGCGCAACCCACCCGGAGACAGCACCTTATCCCCGTCAAACACCACCGCATTGGCCAAAGTGCCGCCCTGCGCCAAGCCAAGGGCGCGCATGGCATCAACATCGGATTGGCGGCAGAAGGTGCGCGAATCGCACAGTTCGCGCACAAAGGCACCGTTGGCCATGTTCAAACAGCGCGATTGCTGGCCGATGATGGCATCGGCAAACTCGATTCGGAAATCAATTTCCAGCATCTCGGCAGGGTCCAGGCGGGCAAAAGCTGCGCCGTCTTGAACCTCTACCGGTTTTAGAACCCGAATGGCGCGGACAGGGGCGGCTTGCGGCCGAATGCCTTTGGCCAAGATTGCCGCGACAAAGGGCGCGGCCGATCCGTCCAAAATTGGCACTTCTGGCCCGTCAATCT
>Ga0114958_10003221_pt1 | contig 11792 bp, 12 predicted proteins | sample C_130208_EF_Meta_FD_89577 | JGI IMG/M metagenome (GOLD analysis project Ga0114958, IMG submission 89577) | Freshwater microbial communities from Lake Croche, Canada to study carbon cycling - C_130208_EF_MetaG | ecosystem: Environmental > Aquatic > Freshwater > Lake | place: Lake Croche, Canada... | reverse complement strand
GGCTGTCTCGGCAGCCAGCCCGGCCAGTCTCGTAATAGGGAAGCAAAGGCTGGACTGATGTCGAAGGCTGAATTTCTCAGTTGAATTTGTGCTGTTGCCGTTGTTCGCTCGTGGGGGATCTTGGGTGTTCAAGTCCAAAGTGGGCCATGAACACTTTATTATGAATATCTAGAACCTCATTATGAGTAAGCACCACCTCTGATGGGCAAGTTCTCAGGGTGAATTATCGAGTCAATGAGGGGGGCAAATGGCGCGGCCGCACTTGGTACTCAGTGATCGCTATTTTGCTGCTGTCGCTTACACCTCAAATGCACACTCATGGCAGACACGTAAGGGCGGAAATATCGCCTACATGTCGCACCTGTTAGGCGTTTCCTCTCTGATTATTGAAGCCGGCGGCGACGAGGATCAAGCGATAGCCGGGCTCTTACATGACGCAGTTGAAGATGCCGGCGGCCTGGCGCGGCTTGCAGATATTCGCGATCTTTTCGGTGACCGCGTTGCTGGAATTGTGTTGGGCTGCTCAGATAATGTTGATGACGATGATCCATGGATGGGTTATTGGGAGCGCAAGCAAACGTATCTGGATCGTTTAGAAACCGAACCGGCAGAACTTGTGATGGTTTCGATCGCCGACAAGGTGCATAACTCTCGGGCTTTAGTTACCGACCTACAAATCTCAGGATTGATGGTGCTTAACAAGTTCCATGGAACGCCAAGGGAAATCATTCACTATTACAAGGAATGCCTTCGGATTGGAATCAAAGCGCAGGTCAGTCCCACACTGACTGCTCCGTTATCGGTAGCGATCCGAGATATCGAGTTTTTTATCTACGGTGAGTGAAGAAACTCAATCGGGATCAGCAGCGGTGTCCGGACATTAGACGGTGAGTCGCATGGCATTGGTGCAGACGGGCGCGAATGGTTTGCGATGATTCGCCGATAGGAAGCCACGGGGTCGGTTGCAACTAGGAGTTTGTGTTGGACGCGAGGGTGTTAGAAAAGCGTGACCAGATCATCCTTGGACAAGTCGTACGCGAAACCCCGTGGGTCATGCTTATCTTGGCCGGACTCATTATTTTCTTTGATTCAGCATTCGCACTAGCGGGATTTGTTGCCCCACTGGGCTACTACGTCTCAGATCTGGTTCAAGAAGTGTTCTTCATAGGTTGTGTGGTCGCAATCAGGCGCGGAATGTTGCCAAGACGATGGTCCCCGTGGGTCTTTGCCGCCGCGATCATGGTCAATGCGATGGCATTGTCATACCAATATATGGTCGACAACACGGGCACATCCATTGGAGTCATTGTCATGACGATGGTGCTTTTCGGGGGCCTTTTGGCGATGTGGGCACCGTTTTTGATCGCGGGAACTTTCATGGTTGTTGTTGTCTCGATAACTTTGTTGAACACCAACCCTGATTTTGCGATTCCGTGGGTCGTAACCGTACTCACGAGTGTTGGTGCATCGGCGGCTTTACTTTTTGCAAGGCGTCGCTCTGCTTTGGATTTAGCGATTGCTTCAATAACGATTGAGGATTTAGCAACCAAAGATATCGACACTGGCCTCTTTAATAGGCGTGGTCTGCAAGAGGAGGCCACCCGGCTATGCGCCGTGGCATCGCGATCTGAATTACCAGTGTTCGCTGCCTTTCTCGACATTGTGGGGTTGAAAGCTGTCAACGATATTTATGGCCATGCGATGGGTGATCTGGTCATTCAACGAGTTGGGCAGGCGGTTTCTGCGTCGTGTCGTGACGCCGATGTTGCCGCTCGTTGGGGAGGGGATGAATTTGTTGTGTTGGGTATCGGCGAGCATTCGGCTACATCTATCTTTGCCGAGCGAGTCAAGGAGTACCTGGACCTAAGCGGGATTGACCACGCATGGTCAGGTGAAATTTCAGTGGGGCTTTCCTTGAGTTCCGTACCTGATATCGATGCGCTGATTAATGCTGCTGGCAAAGCCATGTATGCATCGCGCTTGCAGCTACCTCATTCGCTTGAGCCTGATCTATAGAGCGTTAAATTGTTGTCGTGCTTTTTCATTGCTTTCCGGTGTGTGTAATCCAAGTGACACCATCACTCATCGTTCGATATTTCAGTTTCCTGTGCTCTAGATAATCGACCGCCTTCTGGGCGTGCCCAGATTCTGGGTTGTCGCTCTGGTAGTGCGGAACGATGCGATCATCAATGAAACCTAAGGTTAAAGCCTCAGTGTCTTGCTGGTAACCGGCTGGGATAACTCGTCGGTCATCCATCAGATGAATGCCTTGAAGGTCAGGGCCAACAACCACTGCACCCGCTGAGTAGCCGCCATAGATGAGTGATGGTGACTGAGCTATTTCACGTTCTAGATTTGCTTGAAGAAGTGCTGACTTAAAACTGGACTGCTGCATTGCGCGCGCTAAAACGAATGTGTTTCCGCCGGCGACCCATACCAAATCTGTCTTGCGCAAGTGTTCCGTGAGTTCAGATCGTGCTCCAGCATCTGATTGAAAGTAGTGACGTAGGTCCAACTCTTTACACTCATAACCCAGGGCCGACAGACCGGTTGATTCATTGATGAAAGCACCTTGGCGCGCAGATGGATAGGGGTCGAGAGCATTAAGAATGATTAATGCATGAGTGGCTTCAGGATTGAGGTGTCGAAGTAGCTCAGGGGAGTCGCCTAATCCTTGCGAACTCAAATACAACTGGATAGCCACCAGTCAATTGTATGTTTTCGGTCCGTTACCGATCTGGCGTCGTCTTAAAATCGAGATTCCCAATAAAGGAGTATTTATGACTGACGAAGCGATGATGTCCACCACTTTTGATCTACCTGGTTACCGAGTTGTGGAGACAAAGGGCATGTGTTGGGGTGTGCTTGTGCGTTCCGTCGGATTCGCTAAGGGGTTCACTGGCGGTATTCGTTCCCTGGCCGCAGGCGAAGTACCGCAATACACCGATGTGGTGAACAAGGCCCGCGCGCAAGCTGTGGAGCGCCTCATGGAACATGCCCAGGGCTTGGGGGCCAATGCGGTGTTGGGTGTGCGTTTTGATTCAAGCGATGTGGGCAATGGACTCTCAGAGATCTTGGCCTATGGAACCGCTGTAGTCGTATCTCCCGCGTAATAGCTCTGGACGTCGTTGTTTGGGCAAATCCGGTTGTTTGGGCAAATTACTAGCCGAGTGAAGTGCATGACTCTTGGTTCCATATATTTGCGACCTATATTAGGCGTGAATAATTCGGGTCTGTTTGGCTATTGGAGATGTTCATGGTTACCGCTGGTCGAGTACGTTCACGGCGTTCAGTTCTGGCTGTTCCCGCTTCAAGCACCAAGATGCTGGAGAAGGCTAAAGGACTGAATGCCGATGCACTATTTATGGACCTTGAAGACTCAGTGGCGCCAACAGCAAAAGCCGAAGCGCGCAAGAACGTCGTCTCTGCCCTTCGCGAAGGTGGCTACGGTGAGAAGCTTTTGACGGTGCGAGTCAATGACTTCACGAGCCCATGGACAGTAGATGACGTCACCGATGTAATTGCCGGAGCGGGTTCACTTCTTGACGCCATCATGTTGCCCAAGGTGCAAACGCCCGAGCAGGTTGTTGACTTAGACCGCTTGCTGACGTCACTGGAGATTAAGTACGGCCTGGAGCCGGGGCGGATTGGGATCGAAGCGCAGATCGAAAATGCCCTTGGACTCACCCATGTAAATGCCATCGCTGCTGCGTCGAATCGCTTGGAAACCATCATCTTTGGGCCTGCAGATTTCATGGCATCGATCAATATGAAATCTCTGGTCGTAGGGGAGCAGCCGCCGGGATATGACGTCGGCGATGCCTATCACTTCATCCTGATGAGTATTTTGATTGCGGCACGCGCGTACAACAAATTAGCTATTGACGGGCCCTACCTAGCGATTCGAGATGAAGCGGGTTTTCGCCGGGTCGCTGGGCGTTCTGCCGCTCTTGGCTTTGATGGCAAGTGGGTGTTACATCCAGACCAGATTGCGGCAGCAAATGAAGTCTTTGCACCAAGGCAGGAAGATTACGATCATGCGGAACTGATTCTCGATGCATACGACTTCTACACGTCAGTCCAAGGTGGCTCACGCGGAGCGGTCATGCTCGGTGATGAGATGATCGATGAGGCGTCACGAAAAATGGCGTTGGTGATCTCCGCCAAAGGCCGAGCAGCAGGTTTGCTACGAACTTCGCAGTTTGAAATCCCCGAACAGTAAATTCTTTAAATCTGTTGCGTTCGACGTTTCACCACTTCTTAATCAGGCTGTGAAGTTGTCAGTGACTGAGTTGGCGGATTTACCACAGTGAATGGGTATTCGGCGTTCGCATCATCAAACGTGACCCGCCATTGATAACGACCCTCAGGTAGATCAATTGGTGCGAAATGGAAGATGGCCCAAAGTGGCACATCCACGCCAGGATAAGCGCCGTCAGGAAGAGTTGCACCTGCGTGATATTCAAAGTTCATTGCCAGCGGAACATCAACGGGTGCGCCATCGGCATCCGAGAGCACGAAATTCCAAGTGAGGTCGCCAAGGCTCATACGGCTCGGGCTGACATGTGTACGCACCACGAGAGAAAGTGGTGGAACAGGGCGGAAGGTCCAATTCCATCCCATTCCAAGTCCATAAAGATTCCCGTTTTGGATCTCTGCCCGATTCGCGACGGTGAGCATTGTTATTTCAGCCATGGGATAAATGTAACTTGCTGGAGAAAAAGAAAGGGTGATGGTTACGGCTGTTGCCGTAACCATCACCCTTAAAACAGATCTTGATTGTGCTGAGGTACTACTTAACTACCACGTTGTACGTTGCAACCACGGTCTTGCCATTGGTTGCGGTGATCTTCGCGGTGCCGACAGCAACGGCATGGCCGCCAGCTGACGAAGTAGACGTTCCCGTGCTGGAAGCGTTACTCACAACTGCGACCTTGGTGTTACTGGACTTGAACTTCACCTTGGCTACAAAGCCATGGAAGACGAAGGTCTGATCCTTGACCAATTTGATGGTCGATCCCTTGTCCTTCTTCAGGACAGTGACTGGGGTCCAAGTTGATGGACTGCCACCGATTAGTGCTCCGGTGGAGGCTGAGGCTGTTGGCTTAGCTGTGGCCGAAGCCATAGCTGTTGGCTTGGCTGAGGCACTCGGTGTTGCTGTTGCTGCCATGGCGCTAGGTGCCAGCATGGCGGTTGCGCCCAAGAGGGCGATCGAACCAGTGAGGAGGGCATTGGTCTTACGCATCAGAAATCCTTTGATCGACGTAACGTGAAAGTTTGACGTGACATTTACATGAGCGGTTCCCATGTCTTTCATGCACAAGGTTAGTGTGAACCCATGATTGAAGTCCGCAACCTCACCAAGCAATATGGAAGTGTCACGGCCGTTGATGACATCTCGTTTACCGTACAACCGGGGAAAGTCACCGGATTCCTGGGTCCTAATGGGGCCGGCAAGTCAACGACCATGCGAATGGTCTTGGGATTGGATCGCCCGACCGCGGGCAGTGTGCTGGTAAACGGACAAAATTATCGAGACACGGCAGCTCCTGTGCATGAAATTGGTGCCCTCTTGGAGGCTAAAGGCTTCGATAAGGCTCGATCCGCCCGCAATCACCTCTTAGCTCTAGCAGCATCTTCAGGTATTGGCGCTGCTCGTGTTGATGAGGTTATGGCGATGGTCGGCCTTGGAGATGTAGCGCGACAGAAGGCTGGTGGGTTTTCGCTGGGTATGGGCCAGCGCCTTGGTATAGCGGTGGCGCTCATTGGTGACCCAAGAATCGTGATGCTCGACGAGCCGGTCAATGGGTTGGACCCAGACGGAGTGCTGTGGATTCGCCACCTCCTGCGCCAACTTGCGCAAGAAGGGCGCACCGTTTTCCTGTCTTCGCATTTGATGAGTGAGATGGAACTCATTGCTGACCAACTCATCATCATTGGACGCGGAAAGATTCTGGCCGACACCACGATGAGTGAGTTCATCGATTCTTGGTCAACTAACCGAGTGCGCGTTGTGAGCCCCCAGATTGCAGCCCTTGAACCGCTCTTGGCTGCAGATTCAACAGCGCTGGTTATCGAATCCGCCGACACCTTTATTTGCTCTGGCATCGATGCTTCGGTTATTGGTCAAAAAGCATTCGCTGCAGGGATCGTGTTACATGAACTCACACCACTGAACGTTTCGCTGGAAGAAGCATTTATGGAACTCACCAAAGACTCAGTGCAATTTCACACTGGAGAGAGTGCAGCATGAGCGTCAATGTTGATGTGACATTTCCACGAATCCTTCGTTCTGAGTACATCAAGCTGCGCACCTTGCGTTCTACTTGGATCCTGTTGGGATCGATGTTGGTGCTGTTCATTGCGTTTGGCGCCATTGCCGCTCTTGCGACGACCGGTCAAATCGATAGCGGCAACGGTGGTCCACCCAGGGCGCTCGGTTTAGATCCTGTCACCACAGTCCTTGCTGGCGCAGGATTCGCTGTTTTGATTATTTCGGTCTTTGGTGTACTTGCAGGTGCTCGTGAATATGGCAGCGGAATGATTCGCACCACTTTGGCTTTCGTGCCCAAGCGGCTACCAGTGTTGTGGGCAAAAGTGCTCGTGCTGATTGGTTTTGTTATCCCGGTGGCAGTGTTGGCGGCATTGGGTGCATTTTTCCTTGGCATGGCGGTGTTATCAGCAGCAGGAAACCCCACGGCAAGTTTGAGTGATCCTGATGCCCAACGGGTACTCATTGGTACTGCGGCCTACATCACTGGTCTTGCAGTTATTGGACTTGCTCTCGGGCTCGCGATGCGTTCAATGCCTGGAGCCATCGCAACAGTTATTGGCGGAGTACTCATTCTTCCCGCGTTGCTCACGGTATTGCTGCCGGAATCTTGGCGTGCGGTTTTGAAGTACTTGCCGTCAAATGCAGCTGCTCCATTTACCGAGGTGAAGGTGCGCGTAGACATGCTCGCACTGACCCCGGGAATCATCGTGTTTATCGCGTGGGTGGTCGCAAGTTTGATCGTCGCTGCTTTGTTGTTTGCCCGACGAGACGCCTAAGAATCTTGTAGTCTCCAGTCGCCTGTTAACACTGATCGACACTGAATCGGAGAACCACATGCAGTATCGCAAACTGGGAACCACCGGCATTGATGTCAGCACTCAATGCCTGGGAACCATGATGTATGGCGCTATGGGTAACACCGATCACGATGACTGCGTCTCACAGATTCACCATGCGTTGGATTCAGGCATCAACTTCATCGATACCGCGGATGTGTATTCACAGGGCGAGAGTGAGGTCATCGTTGGTAAGGCGCTTGCCGGGCGTCGCGATGATGTTGTGGTGGCCACCAAAGTTTTCAATCCCATCGGGCAGGGCATCAATCGCCGCGGCTCTTCGAGGCGTTGGGTTATCCAGGCATGCGAAGAGTCACTTCGTCGTTTGAACACTGACTACATCGATCTCTATCAAGTGCACCGCCTTGATTGGGACACCGATATTGAAGAGATCATGGAAGGGATGTCTTCCCTCGTTCAGCAAGGCAAGGTTCGGTATTTAGGTAGTTCGACATACCCTGCGGAATGGATCGTGGAGGCACAATGGGCCGCGCGCCGTCGCAATACCGCGCGATTCATCTGCGAACAGCCTCAGTACTCAATCTTTGCTCGTGGAGTTGAGACAGATGTGTTGCCAACTGCGACTCGTCACAACATGGGCATCATCCCTTGGAGTCCACTGGCAGGCGGGTGGCTTACCGGTAAATACCGTCGCGAGGTTGGAATCCCTAAGGATTCGCGCTTCGGTAATGGCGGCAATTTTGCGCGAATGTCGCGTCTGGATGAACAGCCAGAAGTGTTGGATGCACGGTACGAACTTGTGGAACAACTCGACCAAGTCGCAGTTAATGCAGGCATCACGTTGACGCAATTGGCTTATGGGTTTGTTGATGCGCACCCGGCGGTGACAGCCACAATCATTGGACCCCGAACGCGCGCGCAACTAGATGACGCCCTGGCTGCATCCAACGTGAAGCTGGATTCCGCAACTTTGGACGCCATCGATGCAATCTGCCCAGTGGGCTCGATGGCCCCCGGAATCTCCAACAGTGCGCCAAACCCAGCTTTCAAGCGAGGAAATCGCCGACGTCCGTAAGTGCGGTAGCCACATAGCTGGGCTGTGATGGCCTAGCATCGCAATTGTGAAGTTGAAAAAGATCACTGAATCGTTCAAGTTCGCTTGGGGGATGCGAGGTGTAACTGGGCTGCCTGCCGGTGATTACCTGACCCGTCGAGCCAACATGGATCAAATGATGGCCAAGATGGCAGAGCGCGTCACTTTGCCGTCTTCCATCGTGATGACTGACATCACCGTTACTGGACGCCACGGCCAACGCATTCCGGCTCGGGTCTATCGAAAAACTGGTTCGACGTCGCGAGCGCTCATGGTCTTTGTGCACGGCGGCGGCATGATCATGGGTTCCATTGACTCAAATAACTCCACGGTGTCCCGCTATGTAGACAAAACCGGTATCCCGGCCCTGTCTGTTGGCTATCGGCTTGCTCCCGAATATCCATACCCCGCCCAGCAAGACGATGTGATTGAAGCAATCGCGTGGGCTCACTCCCATGCCGGGGAGCTCAATATCGATCGCTCGCATATTGGTTTGGTCGGAGAGAGCGCTGGTGGCGGAATTTCTGCCGGTGTCGCTTTGAAATTGCGTGATGCAGGAGAGCATCCGATCGCGTGTCTACTGCTGGTCTATCCAATGCTTGACGATCGCACGAATTCAGCTAAAGCAATTGCATCAAAGTTTTTGACTTGGACTGTTGCCGATAACGTCACTGGCTGGAACTGTTTACTTGAAGGCAAGGCAGGTCAACCTGATGTTTCGTCTTATGCTGCCCCGGCACGCGCAACCGATTTGAAGAATCTTCCGCCCACCTACATTGAGGTAGGTGACTTGGATTTGTTCAAGGACGAAGATGAAAAGTTTGCGAAAGATTTGAAGGCAGCCGGTGTCGATGTTGAGTTCCACCTTCGCCACGGTGCGCCACATGGTTTTGAAATAATCACACCTGAATTACGCGAAGGTGTATTCAAGCAGCGAGCGGCTTTTTTAAGCACACACTTATCTGCTTAGCGCCAATTCACTAGGTGCATGACTTGGGTTGCTCGAGTGGCTGCGACATATAGGTCTGCACCTCGTTTAGTTTGCAGACTCATGGCATCAGGATCCACCACGAAGACCACATCGAATTCGAGGCCCTTGGTGTCGCGTGCCGTAAGTATTGCGATCGGTGCATCAAGAGCAGTATCGCCAATTCCGAATGAATTACTTGCCGCTAAGAGCATCGGTGCGAGGACAGTTATCTGATCATCGGGAATGATGACAGCCGTTCGCCCAGCAAGATCCTTGACACCAGTAATCACAAGTTCGGCAAGTTCACTTTGCGAGACCGTGTGATATTCGACCGGCGCACCTTCGCGCACAGGATGCAGTTCGGGAGCGTCGCCGCCTGCTGCTGTGAGCAGTTGCGTCGCCACGTCTGCGATCTGAGAAGTGATGCGATACGTCACGGTCAGCACATGTAAATCAAGGTTGCCGCGGACATCTCCCAGGGCTTCTTCCCAATTTCGGGCTCCAGCCGGATGGCTTGTCTGCTGAACATCACCAACAATGGTCATTGATTTACGGGTGGCGCGGCGAGAAAGTACCCGCCAGGCCATCCGAGATAATTCCTGAGCCTCGTCAACCACGATGTGCCCGTAAACCCAAGTGCGATCAACTGAAGCAAGCTCGGCAACTGATCGGCGTTCATGAGAACTGGCCATCCGACCTACGAGCCCGGCGGCGTCAATCCAGCCGCCCATCTCAGTGTTATCAAGGGCTTGAGCTGCGTGCTGAAGTTCATGGCGCATTTCTGCAGATTCCCGGGCAGTCGCGCGAGCAGCATCTGGATCCCACGGACCTAAAAGTTCCGCGGCTTCATCGATGAGCGGGATGTCGTCGATCATCCAAGACGTCTCGCGGTTCTTGGTAATAAGTAGCTGTTCTTGCTTGCTCAAAATGCCGTCAGCTGCAGCCTTAAGTAATGCTGGCGTGGAAAGCAGACGACGCACCAATTCCTCGGGAGTAATCGGCATCCACATGAGATTAAGTTCGCGGCGGATATTTTTGTCTTCGACAAGTTCGCTCACATGGTCGCGGCGAACTTCAGAGTCAGATGAATCCTCGCCGTGTTGTTTGGCTCGGTAGGAGGCCAAGTGATCGAGCGCGCGATTCAAGAATGAATCTCGTCCGGCGTGAAAACTTTGGTGACGTCCGACAGCGCGCTCGGCGTCAGCTAGTTGGCGAGCGGTAATTTTTACTTGGGAACGATCTTCCATCGTGATGGTGAGCTCTTCACGCGGGACTCGCCGTCGTTGTTTAACTGCATTAGCAATGACCTGGGCCATCCGAAGATCGCCCTTAATCGCGGAAACTTCATCGAGGTCGTGTTTGCGGGCGTCGATACCTGGATACAGCTGGCCGGGGGTGAGCAGAACAACATCAGTTTCGCCCAAGCTAGGCAACACCTGATCGATGTAATGCAAGAAGGTCGGTGAGGGTCCAACGATCAACACACCGTCTCGAGCGAGCTTGTCACGGAAGGTATAGAGCAACCAAGCTGCGCGATGCAGCGCTACGACAGTCTTTCCAGTGCCAGGACCGCCTTGTACAACGGTGAGTTGGTTCAAGGGGCTTCGAATGATGGCGTCTTGATCGGCAGCAATGGTTGCAATGATGTCGCCCATGCGTCCTTCACGGGGCGCATCTAAGGATGCGGCAGCTGCGCGAGATTCGGTCAAGGTTGGGTCGCTGAGGATTTCGTCTTCAACATGCGTGACCGTGCGTCCGCGTAGAACGATTCGACGTCGAAGCTGGATGCCTAGGGGATTGGCGAACGTGGCTTGGTAAAAAGGTGCAGCGTTCGGGGCACGCCAGTCGATGAGGGCCGGTTCGCCTTCGCTGTCACGCAAGCCGATGCGACCAATATGGTGGCTGCCGCTCTCACCGTCGATCCGACCAAAACACAAGCGGGTATCTGATGCCCGAGCCTGCCTGATTTGGGCAATCAGGTTGTCCATCATGGCTTCGCGTTCGAGTTCATCTTGACCAGTGCCTGTGCTGAGCTGGTTTGAGGTCGTGGTGATTCGATCATCGAGATGGTTAACGTACGAAGCTAATAAGGCGTAGCAATGGTCGACGTACGCCTGCTCAAGTTCTAGCGACTGGTCCATCTCACCCCATTTATTCTCGACTTGCCGGATGACGTGAATATCTCCCGGTAAGGCGCACTAACTATGCCATGCCTACCTATGCGCTGGCATCGACAGGTTCGATTAGGCAGCGGGATGAGGTTTTTTCTACTTTGGAAAGTGGCATAAGTATTCGAGTGAAGTCCGACTTCCTATGCCATACAGGCTGCTAAGCAGCGTGTTCGAAAGGTTCGGTAGGTGCGTAAGGATGCTCGGGATCTCTGCCGGTGAGGTACTTGGAAACGCCATACACGGCTCCGGCGATCGGCACCGCAATGAGAGCCCCAACAATGCCTAGGGCGATAGATCCGGCGGCAATAACGATGACGATCGCCAGTGGGTGCAAGTTGACGGCTTTACCCATGACCAGTGGTTGCATGACGTCGCCGTCGAAACTTCCCACGATGATCGTCAGCAAAATAACCAAGAGTGCCGTGACTGGTCCGTTCTCAGCCAAGGCAACAACTGCGGCGAAGAAGGTAGCAATCGGTGCTCCGAT
>Ga0114958_10003219_pt1 | contig 11793 bp, 6 predicted proteins | sample C_130208_EF_Meta_FD_89577 | JGI IMG/M metagenome (GOLD analysis project Ga0114958, IMG submission 89577) | Freshwater microbial communities from Lake Croche, Canada to study carbon cycling - C_130208_EF_MetaG | ecosystem: Environmental > Aquatic > Freshwater > Lake | place: Lake Croche, Canada... | reverse complement strand
GGCGAATACTTCAATCCAACCCGGCTGTAGACCGGGATCGGACCGGGATCGGAACGGGATCGGAACGGGATCGGAACGGGATCGGAACGGGATCGGAACGGGATCGGAACGGGATCGGAATTTAACTGGTTCACTAAAAAACGCGGTTACCGTAAAACAAATCTCCCAAATGTCAACTTTAATTTTGTTTTTTCCGAAGCACGCCGCAACGATTAGCGAGTCGCCGGCAGCCTTTTGAGGCTTTGCCGCCTCACCGGCAGGGAGAATGTCGCCGTCAATGCTGTTGGTTTTTGTATTTCGCCGGATTGCGAGGGGGTGAAGGGTTGATTGCGCCTCACCCTCAAAAGCTTTCTGGCGCGCCATTGGATTGGGTTTTCGGTGCCCACTCCGTCCTCCGCAGCGCAAGTCGCGGAACTCCGCCCCGCTGCTCTCTTACCCCCCTCTTTCCTCCACCCGGAGCCGCGTTCCACCATGTGCCCGCTTCGGACCATGCTCTTGCAGAAAGACCCGCCACAATCGCATCGGTCCCGCGGGCACACACAACGCGGCCAGCCGCCGCGGCGCATCCGTGATCACCTTGCCGGCGCGATGGGCAAGTTGCGGATGATCGCCCTGGGCCTCCGGCCTTAGGCATCAGACGGCAGCTCCAACACCCGAAAGGCGATCAAGAGAGTGCAGAACGCCCCCCAACGTATCGAACATGTCGTCGGACAACAGTTGCTCGAAGGGCGGCAGCTCCAACGCCGTCCTTGGGGCCTGAGATGGCCGGAGATGGAACGGCCGGCCCGGTTCGACAGGAGAGGTGTCGGGGTGGCCGGAGATTTCAGGGGATTTGAAGGGAGGGTCGAACGAAGAGCCGGCCCCATTTCGCCCGTCCTCCGTTCTCAAAGCGGCAGAGCTTTCCGGCCGGACACTCCTTAGGCCTGCGGCGACAGGGCGGGCACGCACCGCGGATGGGTGCGAGTATTGGGACCGTTTCAAATCGACGGCGGGATGGGGCAACACACAATTTTTCCCGAGCCCCCCGTCCGTATAATGCGAAACAAAGATTCGTTCAGGGGTTGATCGTGAATCCGGCCGCGAACGTATAGGGGGGCGGGCCGCTCTGAAATGTCACCACGAGGGTTTGCGCCCCGAGGGTGGCATTGGCGGGAATGGAGAAATTGGCCAGCACCGTGCCTTGAACCGCATAGGATGTGCCCGTGGCGCTGAGTGAGCCCATTGTGACACTGGTGATGGGGGCGTTGACGGGCGGGGAAGGCGGGCCGGACAGCGTGATGCTTAAAGTAATGTTCGTGCCGGAGCGCGACTCACGGCGCCGCCGGGCACGGCGAATGTTGCGCCGCCGGCCGCGCCGCTCCCGCCGGCAACGGGGTCGTAGCTGGCAAGTGCCGTCATCGCCACGCGGTAAAACCTTTTACCCTCCGTGCTGCCGTCGGTATAGCCGCCGTTATTCAACACTGCCGCGAGGCCGGTGGAATTGGTTGTCCAGTTCGTGAGGTTCGTGAACGACTCGACACGATACGCGCCGCCTTCAATCGCGCTCCAAGTCAGCGTCACCATGCCATTGTTCACGGAAGGCGGGCGGAGTGACGCGGAAAGTTTTGGTCCGCCGAGGTAGTTGGTCGTCACGGTTTCGGCAAGTGTCGTCACCGCGCCGCCAGTGGGGTTTCCGCGATAGGCGCGTCCGATGTTGTAGGGAAAGGTCGGCGTGCCGTTGCTGCCAATGCTGACAAAGTAGGCATGGGTGCCGCCGGGAAATTCTGGTGTGACACAGAACCGCCCGTTGTATTCGTCGAGATCAAAGCCGACGCCCTGCGTGTAGCCGAGGTCGCCGAGATAATCATTGTCCTCCATGTAGCGACCGAGCGGATAGGTGGTGCTGACGGCCGGGCCGGTGAGAATGTTGGACGCGACGTTGTAGAGCCGCTGCGCCCATAGCGGAAGACTGGTTCTTCCGGTCGCCGTGAGATTTTGCGAGCCGCTCTGACCGTTGCGAAGCACGTAGCCGCTCACCATGCGTCGCACGCCGCTTGCGGCATTCGTGGCAACTGAATACCCATAAGGGCCGTAGATTGGATAACCATCTTTCACCCAGCCGAGCAGCGGCGAGTGTTTCGCAACCGCGCCGCCTGACTCGGAATACAGCTTGTTCGTCGAATTGAAATCCTCATGGTCGCCAAGCTCGAAGCGGAGCGCGACGGGGATGGCGTGGTAATGATGCGACCCATCCTGCGGCTGATGCGCATAGCCGGGATCGAACGTGGCGCTTTCATTCACGTAGGCGTCCCGATTCCAATAGCACGTGCCCCAGACGTTGTCCGTCGTGCCGTTCCAATAAAAAGCGTCGCGGGAATCAAACATCGCCACGCCGTCCACGAAATAACCGATCGCCCCGCCGGGCGTGAGTGTCTTGGTGGCGGGCACGGACGTCGCGCGCGGGATGCGCCAGAAGGTCTTGGTGTTGACGGGCAGGTTCGGGAATGCGCCGTTCAGCCAAGGTCCCATCGTGTGAATGCCCAGCCCGGTGCTGCGGATATAAACCCAGCCGGCCGACGAATAAATCTCCTGCACGCCAACGTAGGCGGGCAGCGCTTGATTTTGCGTGCCATTGCTCCACGTGGTGGCGGTGACGCCGTTGATTTTGTTGGCATCGGTGGTGTAGATGCGGGCGTATTTTCCGGAAGAAGCCGTCAGCCACGAGTCCACGCAGGGGTCGGCGGCATGCGCCACCGCGGCGAAAGCTAGAATCAGGAGGATTGCGCCGGGTTAAACTGAGTAGATTTTCATGGCGCGACTCTAAGCATGCCGACCTTAAGAAAACGTGAAGGGAAACAGCTTCGACCTTCATCCGGTTTCTTCCTCCGGGCTCAAGGGTTGTTCCTCGGGAAAACGCCGGATGATAAGGCGATCCGGCTTGATTTCATGCTGCCGCCCTCGAGCCGTTTGCCCCACACCCGCCCTCACCCCGATGAGCGGGGCGAAAAACCCGTCCGCGTCAGCATCCGCCTCAGAGGCGGCGGGGTCAGACCGGCACCGGCGATATGCGGTGGTTCCACCGGACCGGGCCGCACGCAGCCGGCCTGTGGGTGTTCAGGCTCGACTGCGTGGATCCGCAATATCTGGAAATCACCTTCTGGAGTCGGTGTCGATCTGGAAACCACATGCGTCCAAGCGGGAGTTCGGGAGCAGGGGCTTCAGGCGGCGGCCGGTTCGGCGTTGCGCTTGGCCATGATGGCTTCCACAATCTTCCTGGCTATCTCAGGTTTTTCGACAAGGGCTTTTTGCGCCGCATCCTTCCCCTGCCCGATCAATTCCCCGTTGAACTGGAGCCAAGCCCCTTTTTTATCCACCACGCCGTTTTCAATCCCCACATCCAGAATGCTGCCCTCCTTGTTGATGCCATGATTGTAAAGGATGTCGAACTCGGCCTCGGCGAAAGGCGGGGCGACTTTGTTCTTCACGATCTTTACTTTGACATGATTGCCCACGGCATTGCCGGCGGCGTCCTTGAGTGTGTCTTTGCGGCGGATATCCATGCGGACGCTGGCATAAAACTTCAAGGCCTTGCCCCCCGGGGTGGTCTCGGGATTGCCAAACATGACGCCTACCTTTTCCCGGAGCTGATTGGTGAAAATACAGGTGGTCTTGGATTTGGCCAGGAGGGCGGTCAATTTGCGCAGGGCTTGACTCATAAGACGCGCCTGCATCCCCATCGTTGCCATCCCCATCTCCCCCTCCAGCTCCGCCTTGGGCACCAGCGCCGCCACGGAGTCGATGACGATCACGTCCAGCGCGTTTGAGCGGGCCAGAGTTTCGCAGATGGTCAGCGCTTCCTCGCCGGAATCGGGCTGGGAAACGAGCAGCTCGTCCAAATTCACCCCCAGTTTCTTGGCATAAGCCGGATCGAGCGCGTGCTCCGCGTCGATGAACGCGGCAAGTCCGCCATTCTTCTGGGCATTGGCAATGACATGGAGCATGAGGGTGGTTTTGCCGGAGGATTCCGGGCCGAAGATTTCCACGACGCGGCCTCGGGGCACCCCCCCGACGCCCAAGGCCAGATCCACTGCGAGAGAGCCGGTGGAAATGACCTCGATCTGGCGCAGGGCGCGGGCGGCGCCCAGGCGCATGATGCTGCCATCGCCGTAGGCTTTGGTGATGGAGGAGATGGCGGCCTCCAGATCGCGCTCGCGCACGGCCGCCAGCTTGGCCGCTTCGGCCGACTTGGCCTCGGCCGCTTTGGCTTCCCTGGTTTCAACGACGGCGGATTTTTCCGCGGCTTTTTCAACGGATTTCTCAGTGGGTTTCGGGGGCATAAAATTGAGTGGTTTCTTGCGGCTCAGTAAGAAACCACGATAGTGAACCCGCCGCAAATGTCAACGCGGACTGGCTGTTTTCACCGAGCCCACCACGCGTCCGGGTCAGTGGTGGCGGAAGAGCCGTTGTCGGTTCAGGAAGAGATACCAGACGATGAGAACATTCAGAGCGAGGATTGCCAGCAGGGTGCGGGAGTAGTGCGTGACCAGCTCCACCACCTCGATTGGAATGAAGAAAGCCGATTCGCCGATGGCCAGCCAACCGGCCCATGGGGCGCGAAAAACCAGCCCGATGCCTTCCACCCAGGAAAAGAGGCTGTAGGTCAGGGTGCCCACAGCCACCCAGAGCACATTGGCCTGGGTGATCTTGCCCACCTGCACCGCCAGATCACTCCAGAATTTCTTCTCCGGATCGATCCGGAAGAAGTGGAGCAGATGCCGGTATTCCACCGGCAGGTTGTTGTCTGAAAGGGCGTAGGCCGCCACGGCCAGCGACACCAAGGCCAGACCCTTGAATAGCTTGATGGCAATGATGAGGTAGAGCGTGGGAGCGCGCTGCCGGACCATACCACCCGTGATTTCAACCGGGCCGGTCATCAGCGGATTTGGGGCAGAATCCAGCTCAGCAAATCACCCAATGCCAGCCTTTCCTGCCGGCCGCCGTCCCGGTGCCGAATGGTCACCGTATCCTTGAGCTCGGGCTTTTCGCCCAGAGTGTCGAAGTCCACCGTCACGCAGAAAGGCGTGCCGGCCTCGTCCTGGCGGGCGTAGCGACGGCCGATTGAGCCGGCATCGTCGTAGAACACATTCATCCACGGCCGCAGCAGATCGCGCACCGCAAGGGCCTTGGCGACGAGTTCCGGTTTGTTTTTCAGGAGCGGCATCACCCCCACCTTGATGGGCGCCACCCGGGGATGGAATTTAAGAACCACCCGCGACTCGCTCTTGCCCTTGGCGTCGGTGTCGGTCGCTTCCGAATAGGCGTTGGCAAGCAATGCGAGGATCAAGCGGTCCACTCCGGCGCTGGGCTCGATCACATGCGGGATGTACTGCCCCTTGGCCAAGCCGTTGGCGTCCTCGGTGGCCTGCCGGGAGGCGGCTTCAAAGGCGACGCCGGATTTTTCCAGATAGCCTTTGCGATTCTCGTAGTAACGTTTCCAGATGTCGTCCTGCCTGTCCTTGGCCAGCTTGCCCCAGGCGGCGCGCAATTCCTCGTCGAACACCCCCATGGGTTTGCCGGAGAATCGCGCATGCTGGCTGAGGTCAAAATCACTGCGGGCCGCGATTCCCTCGAGTTCCTCGCCCTTAAGCTCGCCATTTTCGTCGCGCTTGCTGAAGGGGAACTTGAACAAAATATCGGTGCAGGCACGCGCGTAGTGCGCCAGCTCCGCCGGCGTTTGCACATGAAAACCCAAGGTCTCACGGGACAGTCCGATCCCCTCGTAAAACCGGACCCGCTCCTGAACCCAGTATTGGTGCCAAGCCGCCCATCCCCAGTCGGGCTGAGGATCCGTGAGCGTTGCACCGGGCAACGGAACGGCCACCTGCCCGCAGATGGCCTCCACCACCTCGTCAGGCTTGATGAAAAACTCCAACTCCATCTGCTCAAACTCACGGGAGCGGAAGATATAATTGCGGGGTGTCACCTCGTTGCGGAACGCCTTGCCCACCTGGGCTATGCCAAAGGGCACCTTCTGGCGCGAGGTTTCCAGCACGTTCTTGAACTGAGCGAAAATAGCCTGCGCCGTCTCCGGCCGCAGGTAGGCCACCGAGGATTCATCCTGAACCGGTCCGACAAAGGTCTGGAACATCAGGTTGAAGGCGCGCGGCTCGGTCTTCTCGCCATGACACTCGGCCACCATCTTGCTGGGCTTTTGCGGACAGGAAATCTCCCCCACATGATCGGCCCGGAACCGGCCCTTGCAGGTCTTGCAATCAATCATCGGATCGCTAAACGTGGCCACGTGCCCGGAGGCCTTCCAGATTTCCGGGGACATGATGATGGTGGCCTCCAGCCCGGCCACGTCGTCACGCTGGCGCGTCATCGTGTTCCACCAGAGTTCCTTCACATTGCGCTTAAGCTCCGCGCCCAGAGGGCCGTAATCCCAAAAACCATTGATCCCGCCGTAAATCTCGGAGGACTGAAAAATGAAACCGCGCCGCTTGCACAGCGACACGAGTTTTTCCATAACAAGATTGTCTTTCGAGTCGGACATAAAAAGACAGTCTTTGGCACGCGCTCTTGGAAGTCAAGACACCCGCTTCACTAAGAAAAGGCGGACAGCCGCGTGTTTGACAGTCCTCCCCAGCCTCGCAGCCATCCATTCAGCCGGCCAAAGATTTCCCAAATAAGATATTAGCCGAAGAACGAGCCGGTTTCGGATGTTTCGGATGGAAAGAAGCCGGCCCGCCAAGCACTCATCGAATCCACACGGCAGGGGGCTCAGCGCGGCCGCCTCGCCGGCTGAGCGGTGGACCACAGCGGAGCGGCGGTCACGCTCCATTTGGGGATGGCAAACCGGAGTGGAAACGTTTAGGTCTAAAGCACAAAACATATGAGCAAACGATTTTTCGCAGCCGCCGGGCTGGGCATTCTGATCATTGTTCAGCCCGCAATTGCCGACTCGCTCATGCCGGTGGCCCTGCGCTGTGAATACCGTGTGAACCCTTCCGGTGTCGACGAGGCGCAACCAAGGCTGACATGGCGCGTGGAATCCCCCTCCCGCGGTGCCCAACAATCGGCCTACCGGGTCTTGGTGGCTTCCTCGACCGCCCTGCTGGACCGCGGTGCCGGTGATCTCTGGGATAGCGGGCAAGTGAGCGGTTCGGAGACGGTGAATGTGGTCTATGGCGGCAAGGCGCTAAACTCCCGCCAGCCCTTTTTCTGGAAGGTTTGCGTGTGGGACACGGCCGGCAAAGCGCGCTGGAGCGCCCCGGCAGCCTGGAGCATGGGGCTGCTCAAGCCCGGCGAATGGAAGGCGGATTACATTGCATTTCGCGACACCTCACCGGTCAGGAAGGACCCGGAGACCCTTTACCTCCCGCCGGCCCGGCAGTATCGCAAGGAATTTCTCGCGGCCAAAAAGATCAAACGCGCCACAGTCTATGCCACGGCACTGGGCATCTATGAACTTTACCTTAACGGCCAGCGGATCGGCGACGCCCGATTCGCTCCAGGTTGGACGGATTATCACCAGCGGGCCTACTATTGGAGCCACGACGTGACCGCACTGGTTCACTCCGGGGGCAATGCGCTGGGCGCTTGGGTCGGGGATGGTTGGTATGCGGGCTATATCGGGTTCGGCCTGCTCACCGGTATAGGCACTGAGCATCTGGGCCGGGACACTTACGGGAAGACCCCGGCGCTCTTGGCGCAGTTGGAGATTGAATACATGGACGGGTCGAATGAGACCGTAGTCACCGACAAATCGTGGAAGGTGACGGGCGATGGGCCGGTGCGCGAAGGGGATTTTCTGATGGGTGAATTTTACGATGCACGCAGGGAGACTCCCGGATGGACGATGCCCGGCTTTGACGATTCGCTTTGGGAACAGGCGATTGCGGCTGCAGACAACCCCTCGGCTCCCGCCGTCTTCTACGAATACGCCAATGCCGATAAGCCGGTGGGCGCGGTGGAGATCAAGGGCCGGCCGGTGGATCTGGCTTTTCACCGCCCCGCAAAACTGGAGGCCTTTCCAGGCATGCCCGTGCGGGCCATCGAGGAAATCAGCCCGGTGTCGATCACCTCGCCGACGAACGGCGTTTACATTTTCAATCTGGGCCAGAATTTCGCCGGCGTGGTCCGCCTGAAGGTCAAGGGGCCGGCGGGCAGGACGGTGCAACTGCGCTACGGCGAGATGCTCCATCCCGACGGCCGCCTGATGAACGAGAATTACCGCAAAGCCCGCGCACTGGACCGCTATGTCCTGAGCGGAGACAAGAACGGCGAGGAGTGGACGCCCCGCTTCACCTTCCACGGTTTTCAATATGTGGAACTGACCGGGTTTCCCGGCAAGCCGGACAAGGACGCCATCACCGGCATCGTGCTTCACAGCGACACGGCCATGGCGAGCGGTTTTGAGTGCAGCGATCCGATGGCCAACCGGCTCTTTAAAAATGTGGTGTGGACGCAGCGGGCCAACTTTCTGGATCTGCCGACGGACTGCCCGCAACGGGACGAGCGCTTTGGCTGGACCGGGGACGCGCAGATTTACGTCCACACAGCCACCTACAATGCCAATGTGGCCGCATTCTACACGAAGTGGATTCGGGAATTGATGGAGTCGCAGCGCCCCAGCGGCACCTTTCCCGGCTACGCCCCATATCCCTTCCAGCACGGCTGGGATTTTGGCACCGCATGGTGCGATGCGGGTGTGATTTGCCCCCATGCCATCTGGCGGGCTTATGGGGACACGCGGATTATCGAGCGGTGCTGGCCGGCGCTGGTGAGATTTCTGGACTGGCGCAAGGCCGCCAGCCGGGATTTCCTGGGCGTCAACCACGGCAATGCCTGGGGAGATTGGCTTTCATTCGGCGGCAACACGCCCATTGAATATGTGGACACCGTTTATTTCGCCTACTCGGCTAAATTAATGTCCGAAATGGGCCAAGCTATCGGCAAGCCAAACGAAGCGGCCCAATACCGGGACTGGTTCACCCGCATCAAGGCGGCCTTCAATGCCAAATATGTGAAAGCTGACGGATCATTGACCGTGGACACTCAAACCGCCTATGCGCTGGCCTTGTTCATGGAGCTCATTCCGGCCGAGCTGCGCTTTAAGTCGGGGCATCTACTTGCGGATAAATTGCGCTCCGGCCAAACGGCCGGCAACTCCGGCATGACCACCGGGTTTCTGGGCACGCGCCCACTGCTGCCGGTTTTAAGCAGCATCGGCGAACACGATCTGGCCGTGAACCATTTCCAGAGCCGCAAGTTCCCTTCTTGGGGCTACGAAGTCGAACAGGGTGCCACGACGATCTGGGAACATTGGGACAGCTATACCAAAGACCATGGATTCGGCGGTGTGGACGGCAAGCAGAACGCCTCGATGAATTCCTTTGCCCACTATTCCTTCGGCGCGGTCTGCGAATGGATGCTAGGCGAATTGGCGGGCATTGAAGCGGACTCCCCGGGTTACGGACAGATCATCCTTCGCCCCTCGCCCCCCTCGCCGGACAGCCACCCGGACCACCACCCCATCCACTGGGTCAAGGCGCACTACGACTCGATTCATGGCCGGATTGTGAGCAACTGGAAGGTGAAGCGCGGCGGATTTTTCTACGAAACGGAAATCCCTGCCAACACCCGTGCCACCCTTTACCTGCCGGCCAGCGGCGTGGACAACCTGACCGAGGGAGGACGACCTCTGTCAAAAGTGGCCGGGGTCCGTTTTTTGCGGATGCAATCCGGCCGCGCCGTAATTGCGCTTCAGTCCGGCAATTATCATTTCATTTCAAAAAACTGCTGCGCCGGCCCTTAGTTTACCCCTAAACTCTGGCATCAATTCTCGGAACCTATGAACAAAAACCTCTTCACTTTTTTCGCCGCCCTGCTCGGGCTCCTTCCCTGCGAAGTCTGGGCCGGCTCCCCTCTCACCCTCGATAACGAGTTCTACTCGATCAGCATCGACACGGCCAAAGGCGGTTTTAGCATCACTTCAAAACCGGCCGGAAAAACCGTACTTGTTGACGGCAAACTCAGCGGGTCCGGCGGCACCGCCAGACTCACGGCTGCCGGCGACAAACGAATGGGCCGCGGCTGCGGTGCGGAGATTGTTTATCCCGATGGCCAGCGCGAGGTGGTGGCTCTTTATCCGGGACTCCCATTCGTCACCTTCCGCTCCATCTTCCACAACGACGGTCCCAATCCAGTCGTTTTAAATCATGTGCCGACCGTATCGGCGGGGGTGGATCTGGGCAGACCGCTGGCGGCCCTGCGCACGCTGGGCACCGGCGGGTTGCTGGCGCCGGAAAAAAACCCGGGCAGCTACGCCTTTCTGAGCGTTGTCGACCCGCAGACGCGCCGGGGGGTTGTTGGTGGATGGCTCACCCACGACCGCGGCAGTGGAGTGCTTTTCTCCCCGGTCTCGGACCAGTCCGTTCGCATCCAAGCCCAGCTGGACTACGGCCGCTTAAGAATCAAGCCCGGCGACAGCGCCGAGTCGGAACTTTTCGCCTTGGGCTGTTTTGAGGATGCCCGGCTCGGACTGGAGGCCTATGCCGACACCATCGCCAAGATCTATTCCATCAAACTCCCGCCCCTGCCCTCGGGCTATTGCACCTGGTATATGGAAAAAAACCAGGGCGCAAGCGACGAAAAACATCTCGTTGAGCTGGCCGGCTATGCCGCCCGCAACCTCAAACCCTTCGGTCTGGATTTCATCCAGATCGATGACGGCTGGCAGGCGGGGACAAGCAAAAACGGACCCAAAAAGAACTTCACCACACACTCCCCCGCCGGCCCCTATCCGACCGGGATGCGGGTAACCGCAAAGGCCATATCGGATCTCGGATTCACGCCGGGAATCTGGTTCATGCCCTTTGCCGGCACGTGGAACGACCCCTATTTCAAGGCGCATCAGGACTGGTTCGTCAAGGGGCCGGACGGCAAACCCTTCGACACCGCCTGGGGCGGGACCTGTCTGGACATGACCCAGCCCGGGGCCCGGGAACACACCCGCAGCGAAGTCAAACGCATCGCCAAAGACTGGGGTTACCGGCTCTTCAAGCTGGACGGATTTTGGACGGGCAGTGCCACCCGGCAAATCTATGTCAACAATGGCTACAAAGACGACGGGATCGGTGAAGCCCAATTCGCCAATCCGGACAAGACGAATATTGAGGCCCTGCGGGACGGAGTGAAACTCGTGCGGCAGGCGGCCGGGTCAAAGGTCTTTCTGCTGGGCTGCTGCGTCTCTCAAAACATGCGCTCCTTCGGCGGCTCATTCGGACTGCTCGATGCCATGCGCGTCGGTCCCGATACCGGCTCGGATGCCATCGGCGCCCCGCACGCCTCTCGCTTGTGGTTTCTCAACGGCCGTGTCTGGTGGAATGATCCCGACTGCGTTTCGGTGCGCAGCTCCACATCCCTGGAACAAGCGCGATTGAACGCTTCCTTCACGACCATCGCCGGCGACCTTTTTTATAACAGCGACTGGATGCCCGACTTTGCCGAGGAGCGCTTGGACATCCTGCGCCGGTGCCTGCCGGCCCATCAACTCAAGGCCCGGCCGGTGGATGTTTTTGAATCCGATCCGGCGCGGATCTGGCACCTGGCTGACACCCGGCAGGCCCGGCGGCGAGACGTGGTAGCCCTCTACAATTGGGACAAGGCTCCGGCATCCATTGCCTGTCCGGTGGACCGCATCGGGCTCCCGCCAGCCAAGGAATATGTCGGCTTCGATTTCTGGGCCAACCGCTTCATCGCACCCTTCAAAGACCAAGTGCGCGCGGATCTTCCGCCCGGCGCTTGCCGGAT
>Ga0114958_10003217_pt1 | contig 11795 bp, 9 predicted proteins | sample C_130208_EF_Meta_FD_89577 | JGI IMG/M metagenome (GOLD analysis project Ga0114958, IMG submission 89577) | Freshwater microbial communities from Lake Croche, Canada to study carbon cycling - C_130208_EF_MetaG | ecosystem: Environmental > Aquatic > Freshwater > Lake | place: Lake Croche, Canada... | reverse complement strand
CTCTGAAAAGGCCGCTGAAGACGTTGGTTTTTATTATGCTGCGAATGCCTTTGGGCGTTTGCTCGGCACTCTACTTTCGGGGCTGTTGTATCAGTGGGGTGGGTTGCTGTATGCCCTACTTGGATCGGCTGTGATGTTAATTGTGTGTTGGCTGGTGACTCTGTTACTTCCTACAACGCGCGCAAGCGCAAATAAAAAATGATTTGATCGGTGTGCGGTAAAGCGCTATCGCGCTAGACGTCAAGGGATACGAGATCGCACCTTGGCCCAAGATTGGGTATCATTGGTACCCATACCGGCTTGATGTAAAGCTATGCGTTCGAGCTTAAGACAAAAAATAACCCGGAGCACTCTCTTGAAATCCTTTTTGAATCTGCAGCGTGGCTTATTAGCCATTGTGTTGGCGTTAGGTCTAAGCGTTAGCGCTTATGCCGTTGAAATCCACGTGATTACGTCGGGTGCCTTTGCAACGGCCTTCAAAGAGCTTGTGCCGTTATTTGAAAAACAATCGACCGATACGGTCAAGATATCCTTCGGATCCTCGATGGGCACGGCGCCCGATTCGATCCCCACACGCCTAGGTCGCAACGAAACATTCGACATCTTGATTTTGGCGGGCCCAGCGCTTGAGGGCTTTATTAAACAGGGCGCGGTCGCAAATGGTACGCGTGTTGATTTAGCCAATTCAACGATTGGCGCCGTCGTTAAAAAGGGTGCACCTAAACCCGACATCAGTACCGTTGCAGCGCTCAAAAACACCTTGCTGCAAGCTAAGTCGATCGCCTATTCGGCTAGCGCGAGCGGTACCTATTTGTCGACCGAACTGTTTGTCAATCTTGGTGTAGCAGAGCAGTTAAAAGATACAGCCAAAAAAATCTATAGCGAGCGTGTCGCCACAGTGGTCGCGCGTGGTGAGGCTGAGTTGGGCTTTCAACAAGTCAGCGAACTGCTTTCCATTGAGGGCGTAGATTACCTGGGTGAGATCCCCGCAGAGGTACAACAAACAGTGCCTTTCTCGGCTGGTATTACAAGCACGACACAACAGATGAAAGCTGCAAAAAAGCTGATTGAGTTTTTAGCTTCAGAACAGGCTGCACCGATTATTAAAAAGACTGGCATGAATCCAATCGTTTCCAAAATGCCGTGGTGAAAAATTATTGTTTGCGGCCCGCCATAATCACGACAGCCGCTACGACATTGAGCAAGGCGGCTAAACCGAGCGGTAATTGATAGCTGCCGCTGATGTCGTGTAAGACACCAAAAAAGGCAGGCCCCATCGCTGACATGATTTGGATCAGCATGGCGGCAATGCCAAAGACCGCACCAAACGACACAGCACCAAATTCGCGACGTACGATCACGGGCGGCAACGTGGTGGTGTTGCCGGCGGTCATCCCGTACGACAACACGCCAACTACAAGTGCCCACGCCTGATCCGAAAAAATACTCGCAATCCCCAAGCCGATTGTGGCTTGTAGCAGTACACCACAAGCGATCACCCTCACATCCAAGCGATCAGAAAAGCGTGCAAGTAACAGTCTGCCCCCAAACGAAAGAATGGCCGCACTCATCACGCACAGGGCTGTAGCGGCCTGACCAATCGCGGGCAATAGCAGTGCAACTTGATGGGTTAGAAAGCCAATTTGTACGAGTAGCGCCAACCCAAAGGCCAGCATGACCGTGCGTAAGGCTCGCGTTTGTAAGGCCTCGCCGCGCGTCCAAGTGCGTTCGGCGGGCTTTTGGCGTGCGTGATCAGTTTGGGCGCCATCTGGTTCAAGCCCCAGATCTTGTGGGCGATGGCGCATCACAAAAAAACTCAGTGGCCAAACGGTCGTGAGCAAAATCAGGGCGATCACCAGCATGGCCACTGAAAAGCCGAGTGAATCGATCAGTGTGAGCAGTAGAGGCACGCCGACGATGCCACCGATACTGGCGCCCAGCATGGCGGTCGAAACGGCTCGCCCCTGATGCTTGTCAAACCATGGGGCTAGAGTAGCGGTGATGGACGTGGTTGAGAGGCATGACCAGCCCAAACCCATGCACGCAAAGGCGGCATAAACTTGCCAAAGTTTGGTGACTTGTCCTAGGCACCCCAGCCCAAGTGCCATGACGGCGGCGCCCGATGCCATCACTGGGCGCGGCCCGTATTTGGCGATGGTGCTGCCCACAAAACTGAGTACGCTTGCGTTGACTAAAAAAGACAAGGTGAGCGCCGAAGAGATCAACCCGATCGACCATTGATGGTCGCGGCTGAGCATACTGATATAAACGCTTGGCCCGTACAGTGCAAAGGACCAAGCCACGATGGCGACGGCCATACAGCCCGCCACCATCCACCAACCGTGAAATATTTTGGATTTCACCCCTCAAGCTGGCAAGCTTGAAACGCTGGCAGAGTTTCGCAACGCGCTGAAAGTGCGACTAAGTTTGGAAACTGACTAGCAACAGCAATTTGTGGCAAGCCTTTGTGCAAAAAGAACCAACCGACTGCCACGGTGATGTCGGCGAGATTGGTTTGCGTGTCGCCCGTAAAGGTACCTTTGGCGGCCAAGGCCTCGAGCATGGTCAGGCTTGCGGTGACTTGCTCGGCCAAGCCATCTAGTACGGGTTGATGCACTTTTTCGGCAGGGCGACGGCGTGGCTCGTAGATGTATTGGATGGCTTTATCGAGCCCGCTACACATGATGGCGCAATGCTGCATCACTTGGCGACGCGCAGCTCCGGTGGCGGGCAACAGTGTTTGACTCGGCGTCGTATCCAAGATTGAGTCAATGATTGCAGCGCTTTCCATTAGATTCTCGCCGCTATCCAACACCAACGCAGGCACGCGCGCGATCGGGTTGTAGCCTTTGATCGCAGCGAGGTCAGTAGCCGTTGAGAGGCTTTTATGCTCAAACGTTGTGCCAAGCGTGTGCAGCACAACGCCCACGCGACGAACAAAAGGCGATGCGTAACGGCCGACTAATATCATTTTTTCTCCGAATATTCATGTTGTGAACACCCCACGATAGGGTGAGGTTTTGTAAAGATGACTGCACTCAATATGTAGGCGTTTCGCTAAAATGTGTAGCGGTTTTTGACGAGGCAATTTTGACCATGCAATGTCAAACCCGTTTGAGTATCGCTCAAAATTTAGGGTGTTCCAAGTGATTGATGCGAGTGAGTCGATTTTTTGCCTTAGCATCGCGCCCGAAGCCTGAATTAAGTGGTTTTGTGGCTGTTTTACTGGTTGACTGCTCACGGATTGGCGCAATGTTTAAGGGGCATGTTTTATGAACTCGGTATCATTTAAATTTGTTGTGATGTCTTTGGCGTTTACAGCGCAAGTCATGCCAATCGCTCAGGCTCAAGCGCCTAGCGGCTTGTCTGAGGTCGCCTTGTCTCGCGTGGATCTGGGCGACTTTAAAATTGACACCACTGAAGTCAGTATTGGTCGCTTTGCCGAATACGCCAGCCGTAAAAACCTGGTTACGGCAGCCGAACGTGAGGGCGGTGGCTTTGAATATGTGATGGGCTGGCAGCGGCGCCCCGGTTGGACGTGGCGTACCCCTTTCGGTCAGCCGGCACAGCCAAGCGAACCGGCTGTGCATCTCAACTGGGCTGAAGCTCAAGGTTTTTGTCAAGATGCAGGCGGGCGCTTACCGACCAGAGCGCAGTGGCAACGCGCCGCCTACACTGAGCAACGCTCGAAACCTCCCGTGCCGTTTGAAAAAGGCAAAACTTACCCCTACCCAACCGGTGACAAATCTGACGGCGCCAACGTTGAGGGTGCTGCAGACGGTTGGCCACGCCACGCGCCGGTCGGTCAAACCCGCCAAGGCGTCAACGGTTTGTATGACATGGGTGCCAACGTGTGGGAGTGGCTGGACGATGCGCAAGACGGTGCGCGACTGACAGCTGGCGGGTCTTGGTGGTATGGCCCGTCTCAGATGAGGGTCGAAGGAATGCAATACAAGCGCGCTGAGCTTTATGTAGTGTATGTAGGTTTTCGTTGCGTATACTAGTACTTGAAGCGTTGCTAGAATCTGTCAGCTCGTGGCAGAAATCGGGGCAAGGCGCGATCGTTATTTTTTCACTTTTGGCAGGAAATCACTGTGGCGACTCCCATTAATTCTTTGACGTCTGATTTTGCGGTTGCGCCGCAACTGACCCCTGATGACATGGCGGCGGTTGCCGCCGCTGGTTTTAAAAGCGTCATTATCAATCGACCAGATTTTGAAGATGGCCCTAATCAGCCAACCGCGGCTGCCGTGTCTGAGGCGGCACGTGCCGCAGGCCTGCGCGTGGCCTATCAGCCGGTTGTGAGTGGCCAAATGACCTCTGACGATGTCACCCACTTTTCAGAACTGCTGCAAACCCTGCCTGCACCGGTGTTGGCCTACTGTCGTTCGGGCACACGTTGCACAGTGCTGTATCGGGCTGCCACGGGTAACTCTTAATTGATGCAGATCAAAATGCTTTCAATCGCCGCTAGGTTAATTTGGCTAAAGGGATTAGGATAGTTGCTCGAACCCCTGTTACGGAGCGTGCACAATGTTTAAGAAAATTCTGATTCCTACCGACGGCTCGGCCTTATCTGCTCAGTCAGCCAATGCTGGGATTACGTTTGCGCGATCAATCAGCGCTGAAATTGTTGCGCTATATGTGACCCAGCCCTTTGCAGCCACAATGGGCTATGACGGTATGTCTGCAGCCTATGCGTTTACCGACGACGATTACGAAAAAGCCAACGCCGAGCAAGCGCAAAAGCACCTCAAAGCGGTTGTCGACCGTGCCGATACGGCTGGGGTACCGTCAAGCGCCCATGCGGTGTCAAACTTTAATATTGCCGACGGTATTGTGCAGGCCGCCATCGATTATCAATGCGATCTGATTTTTATTGGCAGTCACGGCCGCAGCGGATTTTCGCGCTTGTTGCTAGGCAGTGTTACCACCAAGGTGCTTGCTTTAACGCATAACCCTGTGCTGGTCTATCGCGTGAAAGAAGAGCAAAAAAAATAGGCTTTGCTAAGCTAAGACCAGCCAAAGAACTAGGCTTGTCTTCAGCTATACCCCTAATTTTAATAGGGTAAATAGGTTGTTTCTGGCGGGTTGTTTGCTTAGTAGCTTATGATAAGCAACACGCTGGGATCAGATGAGGTGGCCATCGCTGCCCGTGATGCCCTAGGAGAGCGCACATGACAATCAAAGTCGGCGATCGGGTACCCGATGCCACCCTCACAGAATTTATCGAAACCGAAACCGCTGGTTGCACGTTAGGCCCCAACGCCTTTCAAGTAGCAGATCTGGTCAAAGGTAAAAAGATTTTGATGTTTGCTTTGCCTGGCGCCTTTACGCCAACTTGCTCAGCAAAGCACGTGCCTGGTTATGTCGATCATATTGACGCAATCAAAGCCAAGGGCGTTGACGAAGTTTGGTGCGTGGCTGTTAACGACGCCTTCGTGATGGGCGCTTGGGGTCGTGAGCAGAAAGCTGCCGGTAAAGTGCGTATGTTGGCCGACGGCTCAGCAATTTGGACTAAGGCTTTAGGTCTTGAATTAGATTTGACTGCGCGAGGCATGGGCGTGCGTTCAAACCGTTACGCCGCTTACATCGTTGACGGCGTGGTGCAGGTTCTTCATAACGAAGGCCCAGGCAAGTTTGAAGTGAGTGACGCTGCGTCGATGTTGAAAGCAATCTAATTTTTGCTTTGGCAGTGACGGCATGAGCTCGGCTCAAAGTATTGATCGTCGCAGCATCTCTGTTGTGTTAATGCCGCTACGTTTAGAAAATTGCCGAGTTAGGTTTTAAGGATATCCCGTTACAGGGTTGCGCATGCAACTGGTAACGGGTTTTTTTTGGAAGCTAATCGTCGTTATGTTTAGTGTGGATCGCCAGAAATTCAGCCTTTTCCGTTATAAAAGCGTCAACGACCAGAGGATCAAAGTGTGCGCCACGCTGGGATACTATTTCGCTCACAGCCTCCTCATAGCTCCATGCGGCCTTGTAAATACGCTTACTCATCAAGGCATCAAAAACATCTGCTAAGGCCATGATGCGCGCAGGTAACGCGATCTCTTCGCCTTTTAAACCACTTGGGTATCCAGAGCCATCCCATTTCTCATGATGGTCGCCGGCAATCTGCATGGCGATGGTGACTACGCCACTACCGTCTTGAGTTTCGAGTTCAGCAGAAGCAAGAATGGCTCGACCAATAGAAGCGTGCGTCTTCATGACCCCCCACTCTTCATCATTTAATCTTCCCGGCTTATGTAGGATGCTATCGGGGATTCCCACCTTACCAATATCGTGTAGCGGCGCAGCCTTAAATAAGAGTTTAATTATTTCATCGCTCAACTCTTTTTTGTAGTGTCCCATCGCTTTTAATCTTAATGCGAGACTCTGAACATAATGTTGCGTGCGAAGGATGTGGTTGCCTGTTTCATTATCTCGAGCCATGGCAAGCGCGTTCAGACATGCCAAGAATTTTGACTCAGTTTGATAAACTTTTTTATTCGCTAGGTTCTTACCCAATAGAGCAGCCTCTAGCTCGGCAACACGATCCGCCTTTTCATCGTTTGCAATGACTAGTTCAGCAGCACGATCCGCTTTTTCAACGTTTGCAATAACCAGTTCAGCAGCACGGTCGGCTTTTTCGTCGTTCGCAATGACTAGTTCGGCAGCACGATCCGCCTTTTCGTCGTTTGCAATGACTAGTTCGGCAGCACGATCAGTTTTTTCGTCGTTCGCGATAACGAGTTCAGCGGCACGATCCGCCTTTTCGTCGTTCGCGATAACGAGTTCAGCGGCACGATCCGCCTTTTCGTCGTTTGCAATAACGAGCTCAGCAGCCCGATCCGCCTTTTCGTCATTCGCAATAACGAGCTCAGCAGCACGGTCTGCCTTTTCGTCGTTGGCAATAACGAGCTCAGCAGCGCGATCCGCTTTTGCATCGTTCGCAATAACTAGCTCAGCGGCACGATCCGCTTTTTCATCATTGGCAATGACGAGTTCGGCTGCACGGTCCGCTTTTTCGTCGTTGGCAATTGCGAGTTCAGCAGCACGATCCGCTTTTTCGTCGTTAGCAATGACCAGTTCAGCAGCACGATCCGTTTTTTCATCGTACGCAACGACGGCGTTGTGTCTATTTAATTTGTGCTGGGCTTGTCCGCGGGACTTTACATCCAACTTAAAGTAGATGGACTTCATGTGTCCATTAACAGTGTGCAAAGATAGATTAAGATTTTTCGCAACGGCCTTAACTGACAATCCTTCATTTAAATAACTCAACACACAATATTCTTGTTTGGTTAGGTTAAATCGAACGGTCAACATAAGCATCCGATAAGTAATGTTCTCTGATTGAGATTATTGGCGGGCTGAGCATATTTGGTTGTCACAGAATTGGTATTGCTGCAGATAAGGCGTAGCAAAAAAATGTGATGTAAAAAGCGAAATTTATCAACATTGATGCCCTAGGATACTCTCATCGTTGATAACGATACCCCCTTGTACTAGGGGGATATAGAGACGAATACAACATTAAAATTCAATAAATGACGCTGGATAGCCTCAGTGAACGCTAAATAGATTACTTAAAACGTTCGCGTAACCGTATTTTGTACGCCATATATCGAGCTTGCCATGGCATTGACCTCTTTTGTGTCTTAAAAGATGGATAGTCTGTTCTTTGCTTCATGGATCCGCCAGCCTGCTGGTGTTGCAGCCAGCACAAGCACAGCCCTCAGCTGGCTCGCTGTTGCAAGGGATCGAAAGCCAAAAGCCGCCGTTCGTGATCCCCACGCCCGAGCCCCAGATGCCGCGGCCGCCGCCTGCGTCCGTACCCACTAGCAAGCAGTCGTTCAGCGTCAAGCACTTCAAATTTGTTGGCAATAAACAGATCACCGAGCAAGAGCTTTTGAAGCTAGCGCAGCCGTATCTGAATCGGGCGATAACTTACGAGCAACTCAAATCGGTTACCGATGCGGTGGCTGAGTTGTATCTAAACAAATCTCTGTTAGTACGCGTGCTGCTTCCTAAGCAAGACATCACCAATGGCGTGGTCACCATTCAAGTGATCGAGGCGATGCTAGGTGGGGTGATTATTGAGAATCAATCGAAGCGGATTAAAGACGAACGGGTGGTGGCGTGGGTATACAACACCGTGCCTCAGGCTACGTTATTACGCTTAGATGCATTAGACCGTGCCTTGCGCACGCTGAACGACCAACCTGATCTGACCGTCGCAAGCAGTTTTAAAGAAGGAAAAAAAACCGGCGAGACGATTCTGTATTTGACGGTAAAAGATAAAGCCTTGATCGATGCGCAGGTATCGGTGGATAATTTTGGTGACCCAGCGACCGGAAACACCCGTGCAACGGTGAACCTCAATGTAAATGGCCCGTTCGGCCGTGGCGAACAGTTTTCGGTATTTGGTTTAAAAACTCAAGGTAGTAGCTACGGTCGGTTAGGCGCAACTGCGCCGGTTGGTGCGAGCGGGCTGCGATTGGGCGTGAACGCAAGCTTCATGTCGTATCGCGTGATTGACCCAGACTTTTCGAACTTGAATGTGAAGGGCCAAGCCGCTACGGTGGGGCTAGAGGCGACTTATCCAATTTACAGAACCGCAGCTGCCAATACGTACCTGACGGGTAATTTAAATCGCAATGATTTTTTAAATACTAACGTGTTCGGTATAAACAGTCAGTACAACACCTCGGTGCTGCAATTAGGGCTTGGGGCAAATCGCCAAGATGCTTGGGGCGGTGGTGGGTTTACGCTGGCTGCGCTCAACCTGTCGTTAGGTAAGGTCGACCTGACGAATTCGCCGTCGCAAATTGCTGATGGGTTAGGGCCTCAAGTTGAAGGGGGTTTTGGCAAGCTGCGTTATTCGTTGAATCGACAGCAATTAATCGCTGGAAAGTTAAGTGGTTATATGTCTGTTGGCGGGCAGTTCGCCAATAAAAATCTTGATGCTTCTGAAAAGCTGTATGTGGCAGGCCCCTATGGTGTGCGTGCGTATGGCGTGGGTCAGGGCGCATCGACCCAGGCGGGGCAGGCAACGGTTGAGTTACGTATGGATTTACCCGCGCAGTATCAGTTGACTGGTTTTTATGACGCAGCGTTGGTGCAGGCGTGGAAGTCGAGCAATTTTGATAGTGCACCCGAGAGTAACTATTACGCCTTACAGGGTATCGGCGTTGGGTTGAATTGGTTCGGCCCTTATGGCTCGCAAGTGAAGGCAGTTTGGGCGCGTCGCACGGGCAGTTTGTCTGAAGCGGTCGAGACCACCCTAAATCAAAACGGTGGCACCAGCAATAACCGCTACTGGCTGAGTGGCACTCTTCCTTTTTAAAAAAATACATAACGATTTGCAGACTCCGCTAAGCGGAGGCTAGGTCGTCTTCGGAGATTTCAATGAAAGAATTTAATCGTATCTTATGGGTGGGTATGTTGTGCGTGATGAGCTCTGCTAAAACGAGCGCAGCACCGCCTGCGGCCAATCAATTGCCAACCGGTCCGCAAGTCAGTGCAGGCCAGGTGGTGATTCAAAATAGCGGTAATACAACCACCGTACAGCAAGGCAGTGCTAAGGCCGCAGTCAACTGGAATAGTTTTGACATTGGTGCAAACGCAACAGTCAATTTTGTGCAGCCCGATGCGGGCTCAGTGATCTTAAATCGGGTCAACAGTAACAATCCCAGTCAGATATACGGGCAAATGAACGCCAATGGCCAGGTGTACTTGGTGAACCCGGCGGGGGTGTACTTTGCGCCTGGGGCAAGCGTCAGCGTGGGCGGGCTAGTCGCGACCACGCATCAAATGAGTGATGCAGATTTTTTAGCAGGAAAAACAAGTTTTTTTAGGCAAGGGGCTTCGGGGGCGGTAATTAATGAGGGCACGCTTCAAGCGCGCTTGGGCGGCTATATTGCTTTGCTCGCTCCTGAGGTGCGTAACGGTGGGGTGCTAATCGCCACGCAAGGGACGGTGGCTCTTGCAGCGGGCGAGTCCGTGACCCTGAATTTTGGTGCAAGCTCAAAGCTTGAAAGCATCACGGTGACTGCTAGTCAAATCAAGAGCCTGGTCGAAAATCGCCTTGCGGTGCAGGCGCCTGAAGGCCTGATTATTTTGTCTGCGCGCGCAGGCAAAGACTTGATTGGTAGTGTTGTGAACTCGGGCACGATTGAGGCCAACGGGTTGACGCAGTCGGGCGGGCGTATCCTGCTTGACGCGAGCAGTTCTGTCAGCCATAGCGGTTTGCTCAGTGCCAATGCGGCCTCAGACTCGAGTGGCTCGGGGGGTAGCGTCGTGGCGATTGCCAACCTGGCTAATCCCAAAAGCCAAGCAGTGATTAGCGGTGCGATACAAGCACGCGCCGGTGCCAAAGGGGGCGATGGTGGAATGGTTGAAACCACGGCCGCCGATATCCAGATCGCTGCGACAACCAAGGTTGATACACGCGCGGCCGCAGGTCGTGCAGGCACTTGGCTTATTGACCCAACTGATTTCACGATTGCTTCAGGCAATACGGGCACGATCGCTGCGGGTACGCCTTCTGCCAATGTTTCGGGAGCGACCTTATCGACTGCGCTCTCGAGCGGGAACGTTACCATCTTATCCTCACAAGGCACCGCGGCGGGTCAAGGTGATATCAATGTCAACGATGTAGTGAGCTGGAGCGCTAATCAGTTGACGCTGACTGCTGCACGCCACATCAATATCAATGCCGTCATGACAGTATCGGGCGCCTCGACTCTGGTCATGCAAACGAGTCACGCCAACGGTGTTGACGCCGCAGTGCCAGGAGGCACAGTCAACGTGGGCTTGAATAGCGACGGTTCGTTTAAGGGCCGCGTTGATGTTCCGGGGCGCTCGGGGGCGGGGATCTTAACGATTAACGGTACAGGTTTTTCGGTGATCAATAGTTTGGGGGTTGCCAGCGATGCGACGGGCGCAGGGTCGCCGGCGACGACGCTGCAGGGAATCGCTGCCGCGGGTAACGTATCGGGCAATTATATTTTGGGTGGCAATATCGATGCCTCAGCGACGTCTACTTGGAACATGTCGGCGGGCGCGACGCCCGTTGCTGGGGGTTTTACCCCGATTGGCACCGTCGCCACGGCGTTTAGTGGTGTGTTTGATGGCTTAGGGCATACGATTTCTGGTTTGCGAATCAACTTGCCAGCAACGGCGAACGTAGGTTTATTTGCTGCAACCAGCGGCGCGTCAACGGTACGTAACGTCGGCTTAGTGGGCGGTAGCGTCACCGGTGCGAGCAGCGTGGGTGGCTTAAGTGGCGCCAACGTTGGTACCGTCAGTAATGCGTATGCGACAGCGACCGTCAGTGGCACGACCACGGTGGGTGGCTTGCTCGGTAGTAACACGGGTGGCACAGTCAGTAATGCTTACGCAGGCGGTAGCGTGACCGGAACCTCAACGGTGGGCGGCTTGATGGGTAGCAGCACCGGCGGTAGTGTTGCGAGTAGCTACGCAGGTGGCGCGGTGAGTGGTACGACAAGTGTGGGTGGTTTGATGGGTAGCAATACTAGTATTGTGACCAACAGTTACGCGACCGGCAACGTCACGGGCGCCAGCATTGTGGGCGGCTTGATGGGCAGCAGTACAACCGGCACAGTAACAACGACATACGCAACAGGAAGTGTCGTGGCAACGGGTAGTGACGTTGGCGGTTTAATGGGTTCGAGCGTGTCGGTGGTGTCAGGCGCATATGCCACGGGTAGCGTTACTGGCACCAGCGGAGTAGGTGGGTTGATTGGCACGAGTTCGGCAACCGTGAGTAGTGCGTATGCAACAGG
>Ga0114958_10003215_pt1 | contig 11807 bp, 7 predicted proteins | sample C_130208_EF_Meta_FD_89577 | JGI IMG/M metagenome (GOLD analysis project Ga0114958, IMG submission 89577) | Freshwater microbial communities from Lake Croche, Canada to study carbon cycling - C_130208_EF_MetaG | ecosystem: Environmental > Aquatic > Freshwater > Lake | place: Lake Croche, Canada... | reverse complement strand
GGGTGTGTTCTGTGTCTACCGCACCAACGGCAAGCAGATCCGGGTTGTTTTCGCCCGGCCGTTTCAGCCCGAGGAACGTTTTTTTTATCAGCGCAAAGTGGATCAGACTTTGGCCTGAGCCCCGGGCGAAACCCCGGAGGTGAACCGGACGAGTCCCCGTAAAACAGCAGCCATGCAAGCGATTTCCAATTGGGAAGAGGTGCCGATCTTCGACAGCGAGGAGTCGGAAGCGGATTTCTGGGCGGAAAACCGCCCGCATTTGCGCCTGCTCGAAACCTCCATGGCCAACGCCGCCGAGTCGGCCGAATCGGTGACCATCACCCTGCGGATCGATCCGCGGATGCTGGCCCGGATCAAAAGGCTGGCGCGCTCGCGGTATTTGAATTACCAAAGCATGATCAAACAGTGGTTGAGCGAACGCATGGAACAGGAATTGAGAGAACGATGAAAACGAACGCCCGAAAACAACCCGCAGCAATCCAGCCCCGCAGCCCGATAGGGCAGGGGGTGACTGCGCGTTTTGATCGCTCCGCCTCCGGCGCATTCACGCTGATTGAGCTGCTTGTGGTCATTGCCATTATCGGGATCCTGGCCGGGCTGCTCTTCACCGCCATCGGGCCGATGAAAAAGAACAGGATGCTCGCCGTGGCCAAGGCCGAGCTTGCCCAGGTCCAGACGGCCATCGAATCCTACAAAGCCAAGCTGGGCTATTATCCGCCGGATAATCCAAATAATACTATTACGAACACCCTCTATTTTGAATTGTGTGGCACGACGAACAACGGCACAGTGTTTGGAACGTTAGACGGGAGCAGCGCGATATCTCAGGCCACTTTGTCCGGGGTTTTTGGTCGTGCTGGTTTTTCCAATTCATCGAAGATCGCCAAGAACACTGACGATGCTGCTGCGGCCGTGGCTTTCCTGAAGGCACTTCGGCCTAATCAAATCGGCCAGCTCTACATTCCAGACACAAACACTCCTATAAATGCCCTGTTGATCTGTTCAGTCGGGTGGCAAGATGTTGAATATTTTTCTCCTAGCAGTGGTTCATCCATACAAAGCGAACCGATCTGTGGTCCAGTTTTGTTTGAAAAACTCAAAAACCTCCAGAATCGTCCACCATTAGCCTCACCTCAGGATCATTTAAATCCTTGGCACTATGTTTCGACCAATCCGACCAACAACCCCGGCTCCTATGATTTGTGGGTGGATGTTTTGATCGGAACCAAAACCAACCGCGTGAGCAACTGGAGCAAGACGCCCCAAGTGCTTTGATGCCTCTGTGTTATGCCCCGCGCCCATTGTCAGCTAGCCGCTCCACAGTCCATTCCGGTGCGTTGGACCACCTCGGCCTGGCGGGCGGGGATCCAGGTTTGTATACCTCTCCCAATGCTCCAGTCCGGGCTTGTGGTCAATGACTTCTGGCCCCAGTCGAAACATCCTTCGCCGAAAAATTATCTGTGTTCCTATCTCCCATGAAAAAAACATCCCTGTTTTCCGGCACGGTTCGCCGCGCCTTTACGCTGATCGAACTCCTGGTGGTCATAGCCATCATTGCAATTCTGGCGGCCATGCTCCTGCCAGCGCTCAGCCGGGCCAAAACGGCAGCCAAGGTCAGCAAGGCCAAGCTCGAAATGGGCGGCATCGTCACCGCCATCCAGTCCTATTACTCCACTTACAGCCGATATCCGGTATCGCCGGGAGTGATGGCCCAGGCTGCGAATAGCAAAGATGATTTCACCTATGGGGGAACATTCACACGCCCCGGCGGAACGACCTACGCCATTGGAACCAGCGCCACTCTGAACAACAGCGAGGTCATGTCGATTCTCATGGATATGACGAACTACCCGTCCGGCGGTCCGACGGTCAATGCCCGCCACGTGAAAAACCCCCAGCAGATTAAATTTCTGACCAGCGTCACCATGGCACCCACTGCGGCGGATCCCGGTGTCGGGCCCGATCTGGTCTATCGCGATCCCTGGGGGAATCCCTATGTGATCACGATGGATCTGAACTACGACGAGAAGTGCTGGGATTCCTTCTACCGGTTACAAACCGTGTCCGGATCGGGCGGAACCAGCGGTTTGAACGGGCTTTTTAATTCCACAGGAGATCATTTTGCCTTCAACGGCGGTGTCATGGTCTGGTCGGCCGGGCCGGATATGCAGGTGGATTCGACTGCGCCGGCCAATGCCGGGGTCAATAAGGATAACATCCTGACCTGGAAACAATGAAACAAACTCCAAGTTCCAAGTTCCAAGTTCCAAGGCCGGCCGGCCGGGCGGCCGGCTTGCGGGCCGTTGGCCGGGGATCCGGTGGACTTGGGTGGTTTACGGCCGCATTCACCCTTATCGAATTGCTGGTGGTCATTGCGATCATCGGCATTTTGGCGGCGATTGTCGGGCCGTCTCTGGGCCACTTTCGCAAGGGGGATGCGATGCTTGCGGGCACTCGGCAGATGCTGGACGGAGTGGCGCGTGCCAGGCAGTTGGCCATAAGCCAGCGCACCATGGTTTATATGGTGTTTGTGCCGCCGGGTTTTTGGATGGATAACTCGGGCCAACTCAACACCGCTTGGTTCGACAAACTCACCCCTCTGCAGCGCACCGCCGTAACAAATCTGTTGGACAAGCAGTTGACCGGTTTCAACTTTGTCACCCTGCGCAGCATCGGCGACCAGCCCGGCCAGAACACTGCCCGTTACCTCTCCGCCTGGCAGACGCTGCCGGACAAGTGTTTCATCGCGCTGGAAAAGTTCGCCCCACCTCCCAACTATCAGGTCGGTGGCACCAATGTCACCGGGTTCAGCTATATCAATACCATTCCCTTTCCGACCGAGGACTCTCCGGTGTCTGGGAACTTGAATCTGCCCTGCATCGCCTTCAATTACTTGGGGCAAACAGTGACGAATGGGGACACATATATTCCGCTGGCGCACGGCAGCGTTTCGGCTTTGGTGAACGGCGTCACCAAGGTGCCGGTGATGGTCAGCGGGGCTGAGGGCTATCCAACTGTTTTGGAACAGCCTCCGGGCAACAGTGTGGAGGCCTATAATCTGGTGCATATCGATTGGCTCACCGGCCGGGCGCAGTTGGAACGTCCGCAGATGCAATGAAATTTCTTACTTTCATACCGGAGAGTCGGCGGGGCGGCTTGGGGTCGCGGATGAACCCCTGCCGCCCCTTTGTGGCGGCACGGCGGCCGCATCCCGAAAGACGCGCCGCTTTCACCATGATCGAGATCACCCTGTGCCTGGGGATCATCGGTTTTGCGCTGGTGGCCATCATCGGTGTGCTGCCCACCGGCCTGAATGTGCAGAAGTCCAACCGCGAGGAGACCATTGTGGATCAAGATGCGGGAGTCTGGATGAATGCCATCCGCTCCGGCGCGCAGGGGTTTGATGACCTGACCAATTATGTGATCAGCATCACAACCAGCAACCTTTCCACTCGTGCGTTTTTGACCTTGTCGCCGGGCAACGGTTTGACCAACGGTTCTCAAATCGTGGGGCTGCTCAGTGCGCCGAGCTACACGCTGAACGGTGGCAGCCTGCAAACCAATTCCGTGGTTGCATTGGTCCGGGCCCTGAGCGGTTCCGCGGTGGAAAAGGCGCCGCAGGACAACAGCACCATTCTTGATTCCGCCTTTTCCTATCGGATGATTGCCGAGGTTGTGTCCTACGTGCCATTCAACGCGGCCCCGACCAATTTTTCGGATTACCCGCCTGGATCGTCCGCCTGGCTGACCGCCTCCAACGGGATGCGCGTGGCCAACAGTCTGCTGGCCAATTTGCATGATGTGCGGTTGACCTTCCGCTGGCCGTTGCTGCCCAACGGGGATACCGGCAGCGGTCGTCAAACCTTCCGTGCCGCCACCGGTGGACAGTTGGCATTGGTCGATACCAACCAGTCCCTCTATTTTTTCCAGCATTCCATCTACAAGTGAAACCTCAACCCAATCTGTCGGGAGCCGAAGAGGTGGCTGTGCCGCCCCGCCGCTTCCGTTCCTGCTGGCGCGTCAGTCCTGCTCAGGCCTTTTCCTGCGCCGCTTTTACCCTGATCGAAATCATGGTGGTGGTGGTGCTGCTCTCGGTGATTATTCTCGGACTGATGGCCATGTTCACCCAGACGCAGCGGGCGTTCCGGGCGGGCATGGCCCAGGTGGACGTGCTGGAAGGCGGACGGATGGGGATGGAGCTGATCCGTCGTGAAATCCAGGCCATGACGCCGGGCGGGGTCCATGGGGAGATTGTGGCAACGAATTATTTCCTCCAGCTCAATAACATCAACACTCAATCATTGGTCGGCACGACCAGCCTGCGCACCAACCTGATGGACGACGTTTTTTTTCTGGTGCGCCTCAATCAAAACTGGATCGGGATCGGCTATTTCGTGCGTCCGGATTCGGGGTTGGGTGGCGGCACGGGCAGCGTGGGAACCCTTTATCGTTTCCAAACCAACACCACCATAGCCCAGTTCGACCAGAACCCGGCCCGGCTCTTTGCCGCATTTGATTCCGTCCGCCAAATGCAAAATCCCCCCAGTGTCAGCCGCATCCTCAACGGGGTGGTGGATTTCAAAATGCGGGCCTATGGCACCGATGGCTACTGGATCAATCCCGGCTTGAGTGGCAGGATCAGCACGAACTCGAGTTGGTCCTATTTGCTGCCGGCCGAAGCCGATTATAGCTTTACGAACAATGCGGTGCCGGCGGCCGTGGAGTTCGAGTTGGGCATCTTGGAGACTCAGATTTACGAGCGTTACAAGTCCATTCCCGTTCCGGCCGCGCAGGAAAGTTTCCTCCAGAACCAGGCCGGACACGTCCACATCTTCCGCCAGCGTGTGAGCATCCGCAACGTTGATCCGGCCGCCTACCAATGAAATTCCAAGTTCCAAGTTCCAAGTTTAAAGCCCTCACGGCGCGCCGCGTCCCTCCCGCCCAAGGCCCCGTTCTTTTCCGTGCGGCCTCCTCCAGCGGCGTGGCGCTGGTGATCACTCTCATCATGCTCGCGGTGATCACCTTCATGGCGGTGACCTTTCTGGTGCTCAGCAACCGGGAGCGCGGTTCGGTGACCACCGCCACGGACCAGTTGGTGTCCCATTTTGCCGCAGACACAGCCTTGGATCGCGCCAAGGTGGAATTGATGGCGCCGATCCTGGCCTTTACCAACGATCAGGCTTTCAATCTGATGGTTTCGACAAATTACATAAACCTTGCCGGGTTTGTGAGCGGGGTGGGGAGTTATACCAATGTCAATTTCACCGCCTCCGGCAACGATTCTCTGATCAATCTCACCAACCTGTTTTACAACCCCCGCCCCCCGGTCTTCATCGTCACCAACAAGCTGACGGGGGCCAGCGATTTCCGGTTTTATCTCGACCTGAATCGCAACGGCATGTTCGAGCCCAATGGATACTGGCCGGACATCAACTCCAGCGGCCGATATACCGGGACGACAAATCTTGTGGTCGGCGATCCGGAGTGGATTGGGGTTCTGGAACATCCGCAGTGGCCGCATTCCGCGAACAACAAGTTTGTTTCCCGCTACGCCTACCTCGTGGTGCCGTCCAGCAAGACGCTCGACCTGAATTACCTTCACAATTACGCCAAGAATTTCAATCCAACTCTGCCCGTCACTTCCGTCTATTCCGGGGACGGGTTCATGCGCAACGAGGGCGTGGGAACCTGGGAAATTAATTTGGCCGCTCTGTTGACCGATCTGAACACCAACATCTGGTATGCTCCCAATGCTTCCCAGGGGCAGGCCTATAGCTACCTGACGAATCTGACGGCGAATTCGGGGTGGGCTTTTGTCGACGCCCTCTCGATCCTGCGCTACCGGTATGCGGCTAATTATAACTCGCTCGCTCCGGGCTGGCCGGGCTTTGTCCGCGATGGCATCAACGAATACTCGGCCGGTCCCCTGATGACCAGCACCCGGCTCCCGGCGGATCTGGATGTGACCGCTCCCTGGCCCGGATCGGATAACACCAATCATTTCTTCAGCGCCCAGGAACTTTTCGACCCGGCCAAGGTGGCCATCGGGGTGAGCGACACCAATTTCGTAGATCGTCTCACCTCGGCCGGCAAAAAGGGATCCTCTTATGACCGGTATACTTTCTATCGGATGCTGGCGCAGTTGGGGGTCGAGAGCAGCGCGCCCTTTGAGAACAAGATGAACATCAACTACCGCAATGTGATCAACGGCGTGGTGGTGGCCGGCATGGAGACCAACATGATTCCTTGGTCGCCGCTGGAGTTCTTTACCAATGCCGCTGACCGGATGTTGCGGGTGCAGGGTTTTACCGGTCTGAGCAGCAGCTATATTCCGGTTTATCCGGTCAATTATTACACCCCGGCGGTGCACCGGATTTTCCAGGCTGCCGCCAATGTCTTCGAGGCCACCACCAATACCCTCTACCCCTGCATCTACCGGCCGATGTTCAAACTGGTCAACGCCACCAACTATGTCATCGCCGGATTCGAACTGGTGAACGGGCCGGATGACAGGCAAACAACTCCTGCGACGGCCTATCAGGCTTTGCCTCTGGACCTGAACAACCCAGCGGATCGGCAACGGGTGAATTCTTCCACGCCCACGGCTCTCAATTTTTATGGAGTGCCGTGGGTGATCGGGGCCAAGAAAGGATTTCCGAACTTGAATGCCGTGGCGGTTCAAAGTGTTTCCCAGATCACCCGCAAACTCCAGGTGAGCCGGCCGCAGGGATCAGCCGCAGCCAAGCCGGCGTGGAGCCAATATCATACCCGGCAGATGGTTATTCTGGATGTGTCCAACAGCGTGGCTGTGGAGGTATGGAATTCTTATAGCAACAGTTATCCGCGCCCCGTCTCGGTCCGCGCCGAAGGGGTCACGCAAGGCACTCTGACCAATACGCTTGGATTCAAAACCGGGTTCACTTTCAGGCTGGGCAGTCCTTTGCAATTGGGCAACGGGCTCACCAATTTTCTGGCTAATGGATGGGCCGGAACCGGCCTGTCACCCGCCGGGAGTGCGGCCCGCCCTGCCAAAGCCGGATCCTTTGTGGTGCCTTTGTTGACGAACTGCGTGGTGCTTTCCAATACTTTCAGCGTGGGATCCCAAGTGTTTCAGCCCTCGGGCAGCAGCGTTACGGACTGGAATTATTGCCCGCAGGATGCCTTTCCAAATCCGGGCTGGGTGCTGGATGTGACCAACAACATCCGTTGCATTGTTTTTGACGGGGGTGTTTCCGGCGGTCGGGTGGTGGACTATGTGCAGTTGGCCGGATTGAATACTTACCGGGATTTGAGCGCCGAGATGGCCACGCCCAATAATGCCCTGGGGATGACCGGACTGTGGAGCACGAATCTGGTCAGCTACCTCCTGGGTGCCGGCCGCTTGATCCCGCAGGGAGTGGTCGATCAGCTCGAGGTATCCCTTGGAAACCAGCCCAGCAGCGATGATCTATGGGCGCAAAACAGCAATCCGCTCCAGCCCACCCGCAGCGACCAAATCCGCGCCTTCCAGAACTTCATTTACGGCAGTTACGTGACCAACCTCGGTCCGGTGCAAGTCCCGTTCACGCCCACGGCAAAGTATGAGCAGTTGATCAACTGGCAGGCCAACGATCCGCTGGTCCACTATCTGGCCAGCGACTTGAATTATTCGCTCAGTGGCAACCAGATCCAGAAAGTCGTCCCGCCCAACGGGCCCACCAACATGCCGGCCTTGACCTCCGGGTTCTTCAGGCTGACCGACCGCTACGCCCCGTGGGGCGGCGCGCCGGGTAAGGATCCCGACAACCTTTCTTTCAACACCGCCATCAAAGATCCTCAGATCCGCCGATCGGACGACTGGGATTTTCCTACTCATAAATTTCCCAATGTGGGCTGGCTGGGCCGGGTGCATCGAGGCACCCCTTGGCAGACGGTTTATTTGAAGGCGGAGGATATTGCCAAGGCGGCCACATTCAAAAACTGGCAGGACTGGTGCGGCAGCGGAAATGCCACCATTGCCCGCAACATGGCTCCGGTCACCGACCGCCATCTCTTCGACGTCTTCACCACAGCCTCCGCCCCCAATGCCACCCGCGGCCAGTTGTCCGTCAACCAGACCAATCTGGCCGCTTGGTCTGCTGTGCTCAGCGGGGTCATTGTCCTGACCAACGATTCTTCCAGTTCGACTCTCTACCCGATGGTGGTTAACCCGGCCGGAATTTATGACAACGCCGCATCCAATCTGCCGCCGGTGGCGCAGATTGTCCGGGGCATCGTCACCACGCTTGGCAACACTAATGGGACCGTCGGTCCGGTATTTGCCAACCAAGCCTTTCATAATCTGGGCGATATCCTCGCCACGCCGCAACTGACCGACCTGTCCCCGTTCATCAACACCAGCAGCCTAGGGACACCCGGTGCCGGCGGTTTGAGCGATGAGGTGATCGAGCGGTTGCCTCAGCAGATCCTCTCGCTGCTGTCTCTGAGCCACTCGCCGCGCTTTGTGGTCTATGCCTACGGCCAGACCTTGCATCCGGCTGAGCGCTCGATCGTCACCAGTGGGCCGTTTGCCGGCCTGTGCACCAATTACCAGGTCACAGCAGAGGCGGCGTTGCGCGCCGTGGTAAGGATGGAGGGGTCGCCTGATGTCAGATATACCCAAGCCAGTCCGGATCCTTTCGGGAATTACTATCCTCCCCGGCTGGTGTTGGAGCAGTTCAACCCCCTGCCGCCGGATTGAGCGTGTGAATTTGTCTGTTGAAAAAAGTCAGGCCCTCGGCGACTGTCATCGCTTTGATGTTGTGCTACTAGGGGAACCGTTAAAACCGGCCGGGTGCTGATGTTCTGCGGTCAAACTATTATAATTTATGAGACCTTCGCGACCTTTAATCTGGCTCCTCGTGAGCGTGGCGTGCTTTGTGGGCGCCGTTTGTTTTTGGCGGATGGGAGATCAATGGCAGGCCCGGAAAATGGCCCCCAAAGTCGCCACCCCCGCGCCTTCTCCAGCTCCCGCCGGTAAACCACTCTCCGCCCGCACCGCCCCTTTCCTCCTGACCAGCCTGCCTGGGGTGACGAATCGGACCGTTGGCACGGCGGCGTCGGCGCGCGCCGAACGGCTTCAATACCGGCTGCACAACACCCCTCAAACCGTCGGCGAGCTCATCCACAATCCCGAGGCGATTTTGCTGGAAAACGCCTTGATTGACTCTTCGTTACCCGTTAGCTGGGCTATTCCTCCCGCCCTGAAAGGATCCGCCGACCCGGGCAGTTATATTGTTCAATCACGCGGCCCGATCACCAGCGCCTTTCGCGCCCGGCTGGCTGCGGCCGGTGCCAGCATCGTTTCCTATATCCCGAACAATGCACTTCTGGTGCGTATGTCCGCCGAAGGTGTGCAGCAACTCACCGCCTCAGGCGGCACTCGGAGCGTTTTGCCCTTTGAACCTTATTACAAACTGGATATGACCCTGCTCAACCAGTTTTTTGGAGGCAAACCCTCGAGCGATCATTTGAACGTCCTGGTTTTCGCCGATGCGGTCGGGGCGGCGCGCACCGCCTTGGCCCAGATTGGCGCCCGGGTTGTCTCGGAATCTCCCTCGCCTTTCGGCAGGACGCTGGTGGTGCAGAGCGCCCGCGATGTTGCGGCGGTGGCGCGTATTTCCGCAGTTCTCCGCGTGGAACCCCATCTGGCCAGGATTCCAGCCAACGACCTGACCCGGGCCCGGCTCCACACCGCCGCCGATACTCAGGCCACTAACAACTACCTCGGATTGTCCGGCTCCAATGTGCTGGTCAATGTGAATGACACCGGGATCGACGCCACCCATCCCGATTTTCTCAACCGGGTGACGAGTTTGACCACGAACGCCCTGGCCGACAAGGTGGGGCATGGAACCCATGTGGCTGGAATTATTGCCGGGGACGGTAGCCAGTCCAAGACGGTGTTCAATGCGGCCGGTTCGATCATGCCCGGGACAAACGGCCAGTTCCGCGGCGAAGCGCCGCTGGCAAAGCTCTTTGTGCTCCCCATCGATTCGGGCTACACCGATTTCGAGATGCAGGAGGCGGCCGCACGCACCAATGCGCTGATCTCCAACAATAGCTGGGCCTACGCCGATGCGGGATATGACATCGCCTCGGCTAGTTTTGATGCGGCGGTCCGCGATGCGCTGCCTGAAGTGTCCGGGTCACAGCCGGTGCTCTTTGTTTTCTCCGCCGGCAACGGCGGTGGCGGCGCCGACAACGGCCTGGGCGGCAGCCCGGAAACAGTGCAGTCCCCCGGCACTTCCAAGAACAGCATCACCGTCGGGGCGGTCGAACTGGCCCGCTTCATTACCAACAGCGTCACAGTTCTGGGCCAGACCAACCAGCCGTGGCTGGGGCAGACCGACTCGAGCAACCAGGTGGCCTCCTTCTCGGCGCGCGGCAACGTCGGCATCGGTGTTGAGGGCGACACGGGCCGCTTCAAACCCGACGTTGTCGCTCCCGGTGTTTTTGTCCTCTCCACCCGCTCCCAGCAATGGGATACCAACGCCTATTTCAACGTCACAAACAGCACCGTCAACGCCTTTCACAATGAGTCGGTGGACACCAACGCGCTGAATGTTTACAGCGTCTTCGTCCCGGACAACGCGGTCAAACTGGTCATCACCGTCACGCCGATCACCCCGCAGGTGGATCTGCCCGTCTATGTCCGCCAGATCGATGTTCCGACAGCCAGCGCCTATGACGTGAAGCGGACCGGGGTTGTCACTCTGCCGCCGGATCTGCCGCTCACTCCGGTTGGCACGACCTGGTTTTATGCCGTTGGGAACCCGACAAATTTGCCGGTGAGTTATAACATCCAGACCGAGTTGTTCACCACCAACGACAATGGGAATTACTTTGATGTGATGCATTCCCTGGATGATGGGCTGGGGACCAACGGCGCCAATTGGTATCGCTACGAATCGGGCACGAGCATGGCGGCCCCGGCCGTTTCGGGTGTGCTGGCTTTGATCCAAGATTTCTTCACCAACCAGTTGCACTCCGTGCCCAGTCCCGCACTGCTCAAGGGCATCCTGATCAATGGCGCCCGCTCGGTGAACACCATTTACGATTTTCAGGTGCGCAACACGATCAATTATCAGGGCTGGGGGCTGGTGAACCTGACCAATTCGCTGCCTCTGCAGACCAGCAATGCCACTCCTGTATCCCTGGCACACGCGCTTTTCTCCGGCCCATCGCCGGTCCTGTGGTTTGACCAGAGTCCGACCAACGCGCTGGCCACCGGTCAGAGCCACACCTACCACATCCATCTCGATCCCGCCGCCAACAACCAGCCCCTCCGGCTCACTCTGGTCTGGACCGATCCGCCCGGCAACCCCGCCGCCGGCGTCAAGTTGGTCAATGATTTGGACCTGGTGGTCACCAACCTCGATGATCCCGCCAATCCCTTGGTTTATTTCGGCAACGACATCCCGGTCGGGTCCAACTTCAATTTTCCTTGGGAAACGAACAATGCGCCCAATCTGGATTCCATCAATAATGTCGAGAATATCTATCTCTCTCCGACTCTTGGGACGAATTATTCCGTGTCCGTCATCGCGCGCTCCATCAATGTCAATGCCGTCACGGCGCAGACGAACAACATTGTTCAGGACTATGCGCTGGTGATTTCCAGCGGCTATGCCGGGACTAACACCCCCCTCTCGCTGTCCACGGAGGATCAGGCGCAGGGGGTGGTTTCGAGTTTGACGACCAACGTGACTGTGATGACCAACCAGTTCAGTTCCTTGGACAACCCCGACATTTCCGGGGAGTTGCTCCTGGGGCAGCATGTGGGGGCC
>Ga0114958_10003212_pt1 | contig 11819 bp, 12 predicted proteins | sample C_130208_EF_Meta_FD_89577 | JGI IMG/M metagenome (GOLD analysis project Ga0114958, IMG submission 89577) | Freshwater microbial communities from Lake Croche, Canada to study carbon cycling - C_130208_EF_MetaG | ecosystem: Environmental > Aquatic > Freshwater > Lake | place: Lake Croche, Canada... | reverse complement strand
TGCGACGCACATTCATAGAGCGGTCCTCCTTTGAGAATCCAAGGCCCTTTGAAAGGTGGGTGCGAATGATATCGGCATCAAGCACAGTTACCTCCTTACAGGGGAAGGCTTCCTCTAGATGCCCCTTAAGGGCATCGGCAAGAGTGCTCTTGCCAGAGCCAGAAAGGCCTACAAAGTAGAAGCAAGAGCCACGTGGCATATTGTAATATGCCTTCAAACTATCTACAACCTTTGGGTAACTATACCAGGAAGGAACCTCAGCGCCTGAATCAAGAAGGGCACGGAACTGAGTCCCTGAGATATTCTTGACACTGTGACCACCAGCCTGGCTGATACCCATATACTCATCAACATCCTCACAATAGACTACTTCTTCTGAGGCAAGAATAACAATGCCAATATCCTTTTCAAGGCTCTTGGCAAGTCTCTGAGCGGCTAGCGGGTCATAAAAGGGCGTCCCATCCTTTTTCTTGTAAGAAGGGCCAGCGTGGTCACGACCAACAATAAAGTGGCTACATCCATAGTTGCGACGAATGACCGCGTGCCACACAGCCTCACGAGGACCAGCCATACGCATACTAAGGGGAAGAATAGACAGCACAACATCACCTAGGTAGGGCATAACCTCCTTGTAGCACTACATACGCACAGGAAAGGGAATATCACACTCCTGAGTAACACCCTCAACAGGGTGTAGAAGAATGCGCGCCACACCAGCAGCCTTCTTGATAAGCTCAATGTGTGAGCGGTGAAGGGGATTGCGAGTCTGAAAACCTACCCAAGGACCACATGCACGAAGCTCAGCAGGAGTCTTACGATAATCTCCAAAGTTTACATGGAACTTCATGTTGACCATACTAAGTTCACCAGAGACATAGGCACATACACCCTTTCCAATAAGATACTTCGTGTAAGGGTGATTCTCGTCATAGCAACCAAAGACCTTCACACATTCTTCGGCAATATCAGGAACCCATGACTCTTTTACGGTAAGGGTGGCATGGATAAGACCGGTCACTGACTTAAGAGTAAGAACCGTACCAACCTCAACGCCAACCTTCATAGAAAGCACAATAGGCATAGGAAAGACATCCCCGCCATTGATTACCATAGTATTTACACAATCAGTATACTGCTGGTAAGTCATATATGAACTAAGGGGCTGAAAGGCTCCTACATTAAGGCACTCAAGGTCGCAGAGTTCCCGTTCATCTAGAATACGGTCCATATAGTAATATATAATTATATATCCTTTATACCTAAAGTATGTATAATTATCATAGTATATGAACTCTAAAATACCAAAACGTATATTTCAAACGTTTGAGACAAAATATTTTAGCAGTGAATTTCAAAATATAGTTGATTCATGGAAGGAGTATAACCCTACTTATACATATACACTCTATGATGCAATAGAGCGTGAAGAATTTATAGAACAACATTTTGATATAAAGGTACTTAATGCATATAGACGGATTAAACCTGGGGCATTTAAAGCAGATTTATGGAGATATTGTGTCTTATATATTTATGGTGGAGTTTATGTTGATATTGATACACTATGTTTCAGAAGTATTGATACTTTTTTGAAAGAAGATACTGAATTTATGACAGTAGTTGATTTAGGAGAAAGTTATAGACTATCTAATGGTTTTATTGCCTCTATTCCAAAATCTCCTATATTAATGTATTCTATTAAATACATTATTCATAATGTAGAAACAAATACTATACCAGAGTCTAGATTAGATTTTTCAGGACCTGGAGTTTTAGGAAAGTCTTTAAATATTTATTTAAATCAAGCTGAAACATCATCCTTTTTTGGTAAGGAGGGGCAGATTAATACAATTTATCTTTTATATTTTGAACCTAATACAGAATATATAAAAGATAAAGAAGGTAATATTTTATTTCAGAATAAGAATGGTAATCCTATGATACAACATTTATATCATAATGAAATGATTACGGCAAAAGTATTATGTTGGGTAAATAGTCCAAAAATTCTTGATTAGATATATATTCATTTACTGTATAAGTATTTGGATAAATTAAGTAGAACAAGCGCATTTAGCAGAATACATTAAAATGTAATTATATTCTTTTGAATAAAAAGTATTCCGTGAATCATTTTATTATATATTCGGAAATAGTAATTATATAATATATGTTTTATTATTAATGAAGGTAATCCTATTTACTAACGCCCGAGATGAGAAACATATTAAAGAATGGGTTGCCCATCATCTGAATCTTGGATTTGATTTTATACATATCTTTGACCACAAATCCATAGAACCTATCGCAAGAAAATTCAAGCCGAATCCTAAACTAAATATAAAACGTATTGATTATACAATTGAACTTCTAAAAGAATCTCTTATGATGAAGGCAAAAGAACATGCAAAAAACTATGACTGGATGTTATATTTGGATGCCGACGAATTTTTAGTCTTAAATCAACACACCACAGTTCAGGAATTATTAGAAACCTATGAACCATATAATCAAGTGGGTTTTAATTGGCTGGTCTTTGGTTCAAATTATTTGACAAATGAACCAGATGGAATGATTCTAGAAAATTACATACGTTGTAATTCAAAATTAAACATGAGAATAAAGACCTTTGTTAGACCTGAAATAGTAGTATCTACAAAATCCCCCCACGCATATCAGACAAAGAATATGAAAATAAGTATTAATGGAATTACTAGAAAGCCACTAATCGCAGATCATCCATATCATTATCCCTTGCCCAATATCTTATATACTGATACTCCAGCATATGTAGCACATTATATGTATCAATCCTATGATATATATACCTCAAGGAAGATAGCCTTGCCACGAGATGATTATGGAAGTGGAAGCGCATATAGGCCAACCATTGCCGAGGATGACTTACATAATAGTGATGATAACCAAATAATAAATACAACACTCCGTGATAGGTACTCTGAAAAAAACGCAGAATTAATAAAAGAACTATAGATTAATGAGGGTAATCTTATTTACAAATGCCCGAGATGAGAAACATATAAAAGAATGGGTGGCCCATCATTTTAATCTAGGGTTTGACTATATATATATCTTTGACCATAAATCTATAGAACCTATAAAAAAACAATTCAAGCCTAACATAAAACTAAATATAGAAAGGATTGAAACAGCAGAAAGTATTAAGTTACACTGTATGAAAAAGGCTATAACACTTGCAAAATCTTACGATTGGATGATATATCTAGATGCTGATGAATTCTTAGTTCTAAATAATCATAACTCTATTCAAGAGTTTATATCATCATATGAGGATATAAATCAAATAATTTTAAATTGGGTATTCTTTGGTTCTAACTATCTATCAAGTGAACCATCAGGTATGATGTTAGAAAATTATATAAGATGCCATGCAAGGATTAATAAACATGTAAAAAGTCTTGTAAGGCCAAATGCGATTGTTGATATATACAATGCCCATATATATAAGACAAATAATCCTAATAAATCAAGGTCGTGTTATAATTCAATCCCTATGGATGAAAAGGAGCCCTGGTTTGTAAGTATTCCTGATAAATCTTATTCTGATATTCCAGCCTATGTGGCACATTATGTGAATCAAGCATATAATAAATATAAGGAGCGAAGAGTTTCTAGACAACGTGATGATGGCACATCTCTTCATAAAATATATTCAGAAGAAGAGTTACATAATATTGATAATACTTTAATAAACACCACAGTCCGTGATAAATATTGTCGGCAGAATGCGGAATTAATGAAAACACTATAAAATTACACCATGTAGTTATGTCAATTCCGACTAAGGAATTAAAATTTATTCATATTACAAAAACCGCAGGTTCATCAATTGAAACTGTTGGCCTTGAAAAAAATAAACGATGGGGTATTAATCATAAGGAATATGGGTTTTGGCATTCAATCTTTCCAGATAAACCGACTGAACTCAAAGAAAAATATGATTGGTTTATGGTAGTTCGCAATCCTTATAACCGTATTCTTTCAGAATATCATTTTCTTATAGAAGTCCTTGGATATAAACATACAAAAGAAGAGTTTAATACCTTCATAAAAAAATGGATAAATAATGCCTCAAAAGATATTGAAAGTCATTCAGTATATGGAAGAAAAGGTGGAGACCACTTTACAGAACAATATAAGTATTTAGATTCTAATATACAAATTCATATTCTAAAATTTGAGAATATTAAAGAAGAGTTTAACCAACTAATGAATAAGTATTCGTATAATATTATATTAAATAAAAAGGTTCAAGTATCCAAAAAAATTTTTGGAATTAAAGATTTATCAACAGACACTCTTGAATTAATCCAAAAAGTATATAAAAGGGATTTTGAGTTATTTGGTTATTCAATAGATATTCAAGACTATTTTAAAGAAGATATAGAAGAACCCAAAAAGGTAGAGCCCAAAAAGGTAGAGCCCAAAAAGGTAGAGCCCAATAAGGTAGATCCCAAAAAGGTAGAACCCAATAAGGTAGAACCGCCCTTAGTAACAATCAGTTCCAGAAATAAAATAAGATATATACCTATAACACGCAATGGAAATAAATATATATCAGAAATAGCAAGTAATTTACATTTAAAATGGGGAGAAGTGCATGGGGAATATGGCTGGAAATTTGAGGCATTCATCAATAAAAATCTAATTCTAAAAAATAAATATGATTGGTTTATAGTAGTTAGAGATCCATATACACGTATATTATCTGAATATGATTTTCTTGTTAAAGCTATATTTACAGGTAGAAAGCATTCAGTTGATGAATTTAATGCAATTATAGAAAAATGGATACAAAATATAGAACTTGGAAAAGAAACCCATCCAAGATTTGGAAAAAAAATAGGTGACCATTTTACGGAACAGTATAAATATTATGATCCAAATGTAATGATTCATATTGTAAAATATGAAAACCTTCAAAATGACCTCAATACTGTATTATCTAAGTATGAAATTACACCAATAACAAAAAAGTTTAATATGGAAGCCACTATATTTTCTATTAATGATATAAGCCTTGATAATATTAACCTTATTAATAGAGTTTATAAAAAAGATTTTCAGATATTTAATTATGACATGCAAGAAACAGAAGAAACCCTACAAAAACAACTAAAATTCATTCATATTACAAGGACGGGTGGAACATCTATTGAACAAGAAGGCTTAGATAAGAATAAGTTATGGGGAAGATATGATACTGCATATGGTATTTTTGATGAACCATTCACTTTAAAACATGATTCTCTAAAAAGAAATTATTCATGGTTTACTGTAGTTCGTAATCCGTATACAAGGGTTATATCAGAATACAATTATTTAAAAGTTGTATTAAGATTAAAGGGTTCTGATAATATAACTACTTTTAATTCATATATTAATAAATGGCTATCAACAATTAAAAATTCTGAAAAAGTTCATGGTGGTCATCTTATTCCACAATATACATATATTGACTCTAAATATAACATAGATGTATTAAAATATGAGAATCTTGTAAGTGATTTCAATAGATTGATGGATAAATATTCTTATAATATAAGATTAAATAAGACTACTTGTATATCAAATAATCATTTTAGTGTAGAAGATCTATCACCTAATAACATTGAATTAATAAAGATAGTATATAAGAAAGATTTTGACCAATTTGGATATCCTGTAGATTATTCTATATAATTAAATTACTAAATAAGTCTAGATTAATGACTGATTTTGTCTTACGAATGGTGAAAAATGTTCCAGATAAACGTGGTAATTTATCACATTACGGGCATTTTATCCATGATTTTATCGTTCCTGTAATGCAACATATAAATGAAAGTAATGCTAAGTATGAGCATATATATTTAGAAAATTATACAAGATGGTCTAGTCTTGGAAATTTTAGACCCATCGCAGAAAAGATTTTAGGACTAAAAATAACAGAATTAAATACTGACGAAATTGATAAACTAAATATTTTAAGGACTGAAATATCAACTATATCCTTTGGTCCTTATAGATCTATATTCTTTAAAGATATTATTCCATATGTTTCTAACACATTAAAACTTACTGAAAGTCCTTATAGAGTAATATTAATTGAAAGAGGTAAATCTAAACCCGGTTCAGGTGCTCATAGACGTTTTTTACCAAATCATAGAATGTTAGAAACTAAATTATCTAAATATTTTGGCCCTATCTTTAAAAATGTTGTTTTAGAAGATTTATCTATTGATGAACAAGTATCTATGTTTATGAATGTAGATATTGTTATAGGACAGCATGGGGCAGGATTATGTAATATAATATGGATGAACAATCCTAATTCATTAGTTATTGAATTTCCCCCATATGAAGTTGAAACATTTAGAAATATGGCTAAGGCAAAACAAATTAAGTATTCTAGAACTCTTCCAGCTGCCAAAAAGGTAATTGAAATTTGTCAGAGAAAAATGCCAGATATTATAAATCCTATGTAATATTAGTATGGAAATTGATAAACTAAATTTTTTAAAAGATAATAAGGGTGTTATTGTAACACTTTTTGGAGGACTTGGTAATCAAATGTTTGAAGTCGCAACTGGTTATGCCTTATCTATAAAATATAAATTACATTTTTATATAGGACGTATTCCTGAACGTATAGGTGTTAATAATAAGCATAATTTTAATAAAAATAATTATTATGATACAATTTTTAGATATTTTTTTACAAATAATATTAAGTTAATTAGCTCGGTTAATTATCAACTATTAGAAAAAAATGAATATTTATTTAAACAAGAAAAATCTACATTTAATAATGTTAAATTTCCTATACTTACCCCTAATAAGGGAATAATTATATCTGGACGGTTCCAAAATTACAACTTATTCTTTAATTATGAAAATCAAATACGCAACTTATTTTTGAAAGGATTCGAAAATAATATAGAATTAATGAAGAATAAATATGATATAGAGGATGCCGCCTTCCTTCATATTAGGCGAGGAGATTATTTATTACTTCAGAACCTTTATAAACAACCCACTATGGACTACTATAAGGACTGTGTAAGGAGGTTAAGGAGAAAAAATAAAAATTTAAAAAAAATATTTATATTTACGAATGATTTAAAATATGCTAAAACAAGTTTATTTTTTAAAAGGCCCTTATTTACAATAGTAGATGAACCAGATGAACTTAATTCACTTTCCTTAATGTCCTTATGTAAGGCAGGGGCTATAATTACCAATTCTACTTTTGGTTGGTGGGGTGCCTTTTTAGGAGCACACGAATCTAGGAATCCCGTATTTGTTTTTAAAAGATGGATTCTAAGTGGACCTACACCTCATTTATGTCCAAAAGTATGGATTAAAATATGATACGTTTATCTTCCAAATATTCATTCTATCATTATTAAAGATGAATGAATATGTAATGATTCATATTGGAAAATGTGGCGGTAATACTGTCCGTAGTATTTTAACAAAATATAAATATTCCATTATACATAAACATATTCATTCCGTAAATTTTAATCCTATAAGAAAATATATTATATTAATACGAAATCCTATATCAAGAATTATATCGGCATTTAATTGGAGGTATAATCTTGTTTGTGATACTAAAACTCAAAGAAATAGATTTCCTGGCGAAAAGGAATTATTACAAAAATATAGGACAATTAATTCCTTAGCAGAAGATATATATAATTCTGATGGTTCAAAGAAAAAATTTTATATTCATCATATACATGAAGATATTAATTTTTATATAGGTAATTTTTTAGACGATTGTAAGGTTGAAAATATTCATGGCATTATAATGACTGAGACACTAAAAGAAGATATTAAGCGACTATTTGATATTGATGAAGAGTTGCCTTATAAATTAAAAAATGAGCCTTATGATAAAAGATTATCTGCCTTAGGATATAGTAACTTAAAAAAATATTTAAAAAAAGATTATGATTGTATAGATAAATTATATAAAATGAATTTACTTACACAGATGCAATATGATATTTTATCGGTCTAAAAGCTACTCAATCCATATATGATAGTAAAATGAAGATACGCCTTCATATGCCAGCTATTCCTCATACTATTACACGTGATGAATTTAGTCACTGCGCCTTTACTGGTAAGGTTCAGAGATTTTCTCCAATGATGAGAAGCAGAGGTTTTGAAGTATTTCATTATGGAGTAGAGGGTTCAGATTCAGGAGCAGATAAGGATATTAATATTTTTACGAAACAAGAATGGCAGATGTTACGTATTGAATCATATAGAATGAAAGACCCCTCACTTTCCTTAGAACAAGTTCTAGAGCGTCTAGAAGACCCTAAACAGTATGTGGGAGACCTTGGAAATATGACATACCCTTTGTATATAGAGTTTAATAAACGCCTAACATTAGCACTTGAAAAGGAATATCGGTCTACCGCAACTGATATTGTCTGTCTTCCATTTGGCCCTGCTCATGAGCCTGCAATTTCAGGTAAGAATTATGTTTGTATTGAAAGTGGGATTGGATATCCTAATGCATATAAGGACTTCCGTATTTATGAAAGTTATGCAAAACTTCATTACAATATGCATAGAGACCAAAAACAGCCACAGAATTATTGGTTCGTATGTCCCAATTATTATAATCTAAAAGAATGGCCACTAAGTCTTACGCCAAAAGTAGATACAATTGGTTATTTTGGCCGCCTTGAACCTATTAAGGGTATTGATATTGTAGTTGAGTGCGCACGTCAGTTTCCTCATGTTCGGTTTATTATTTGTGGCCAGGGTGACCCAACACCCTTCTTAACAGAGCCTAATATTACCTATCAGCCCCCACTTCATGGCGCGGATAGAGGAGCTTATCTTGGAAGTCTCCTAGCACTACTAGCTCCATCTAAATTCCTAGAACCTTTCTGTGGAGTTTCAGCAGAGGCGCAGCTCTGTGGAACTCCAGTTATTGGTCCTGATGCTGGTGCCATTGTGGAAAATGTAGAGGCCTTTAAGACTGGTCTACAGTGCCATACTCTTTCAGATTACAGATATGCAATACAAATGGCCTTAGATGGGCGGTTTGATAGACAGTATATTCATGACAGAGCAGTTCGTCTTTTTGATATGTATAATGTAGGAAAGAAATATGAACATGCTTTTAAGAGTCTATTAGATATTTTTAATGGGACAAATGGATGGTATTCTAAAAATACTCATATTGGGTGTATGGACCTAACTCTACCAGAAACCAATTAGACTCCATAATCATAAAACCCCATACATACATCACTATAAGAAGCTCGTTGGTATCCTATACTCGGCGAAATTATATACCATTCTGAATTGGTTTGCAAGCTATGCCAATATACATCAAGGACGTAGGTTGTATCTGTTGTATTCCCATGAATAGCAAGGAGTTGTGAGGATTCTCTGAAATTTTCCAGAAGCCTTGGTGCAAATTCACATGTGATAATATATGATGATGAGCAAATAGTTTTTCTTACTCTTTTAAGAAAGGGATATTCTGTATCAGAGACTTGATGATATAATTCTGGCATGTATAAATGATTGTATGATAATTGAACTACATCAAATGGGAGTTCTGTTTCAAAGATTTTTGAAATATCTGACCAGAATGTCTCCTTATTCTTGTATTGAAAATCATCCTCAAATACAATACACGTTTTTGCCCCTGATGCAATAAAAGTTTCAAGGGCAAGTATATGACTTTTAGTACATCCAAGGGCTCCCAGTGCAGGTTCATAAACTGCAGGTATTCTCTGAATTTTATCTTTAGGAACTTGTATATCAGCCATACATTCCAAAAACTGAGTATTTCTATCAGCACGATGTTCTAGGTTAATATAATATATAGTATCAATATGATCCATATATTATATATATATTCTGGTGTTTATACTAATAAATACCAGTCACCAAATCGTTTCATATCACCTCGCTTTTGGTTTCCAATTCTATAATTATAATGAAGTATAAATGCTTCTTTTTCTTTTTGAGGACCAATCATATTTACAAATATTCCATTTGGGTATAAATTTCTTGGCAATGTTGAATATACTATATCATATTTTTTAAGGGCATAATTAATCCACGCCTGATCTTCTGGTTGCTTATTCCATACTTCAGCATCATTTATCTTAAAAATGCGAGTATCTATACCCCTTTTCCAAGCTATAAATCCTGAACAAATCCACGGGCAACTATGACTTTCACATAACACATCTCTTTTGTATTCGTCGCATTGAAATAATAATGGAGTTGTAGTTAAACGATTGAGAATATCAAGTAGGAAGTCTTTATATACAGCTATATCGCCATCCATATAAATACAAGAATCTATCTGTTCTTTTGAGAACATTTCAAGGAGTTGTAGTTTGAGTATATTTAGCTTTTGAAAGTTCTTAGAATCAAATCGCACAATATCTGACCCATAATCAGATAATTGATTAGGTGATTTTATACAAGGTATTCCTTCACGTTTCATATATAAATAAGAAGGAGAATCAGAACAGATTACACAGAGTTTCCATGGAACCTCTATCTTCCTTAAGTTTAGTATAAGGTTATGTGTCATAAATTTATAACCATTAGAAGTCAGAGTCCATATCAGAGTATTGGAATATATAAATTTGTCTATGTTCATGCTATTTGTGATATATTTATTCCTTTATATTAATCAGTTTATTTAGTAGTCCTTTATGATTACAAAGAAATCTAGCAAGTCTTGAGAATCCAGATTTGTTATTTGTTATTAATATAGATTTGGCAGAAGCCAATAAGAATAAATCGTAGAAAGCTTCTTTTAAAACATTTGAATTAAGAGTTCCATATTGGTGTAAATTTCCATACTGATACTTCATAAGATTACCTTTATTAATATTATAATACGTTGTATTTGAAAGCAATATTTTATCTTTATATTTTTCTTTTAAATCATTTAGTATACTATAATCATCTGATGCTAAAAACACATTTACCATTGATGATTCAATAAATTCACATATTTCTTTATAATTTTCTTTATATTTTATAGACTTAATATCAGCATCCGTATTTCTTATATGAATTGCATTATATTCAATATTATTAAATAATTTCTCGTTAATTATTTTTTTAAACTCGTCAGTAAATTTAATATATTTTAATAAATCATAATAATTATGTGTAGGAGAACCACCATTATCTCTAATTAGTAATTTAACCATTGGAAATGGCTTATTTCTGTTAAAGTCAATCTTCTTATTATCTAAATAATATCCCACATATACCCCTTTGTCTTCTACATCTTTTGGATTTAATAATTGACTTTTATAAAATAATGGCTCTATTCTTTGATTATTGTTTATTATTTTTCTTAATATAGGTTCTGTATTTAAAATAATTTTAACTGGATATGTTGAGAAATCAAAAATTTCTTCTAAGTTTGTTTTTTTATACATCATAAATTCAAGAAGAATTTTCTTATTATGTTTCATAGCATAATCCGTATGGACACTTAATATGCTTAAACAATCATGTAGGCCTGTTCTACATCTTAATAATACATAGTTATCCATCTAATTTATTATATATAATATTCGGAAAGTATTAATAAAATGGATGTGATATAATGTAGTTTTGTCTAAGTCATATTTAAAGAGTATATGTTTAAGTAATTTAAATAAATTCTCTGGAGGCAGTAAAATGAATTTATTTGGTGGGAAGTGTATATAATAATAATTTTATAGAAAGTTATGAAAGTGTAGTAGAGTCTGTAAATAGTCTGAAAGTTAATGAGTTCT
>Ga0114958_10003209_pt1 | contig 11828 bp, 8 predicted proteins | sample C_130208_EF_Meta_FD_89577 | JGI IMG/M metagenome (GOLD analysis project Ga0114958, IMG submission 89577) | Freshwater microbial communities from Lake Croche, Canada to study carbon cycling - C_130208_EF_MetaG | ecosystem: Environmental > Aquatic > Freshwater > Lake | place: Lake Croche, Canada... | reverse complement strand
TTGCCGTAAAGCGCTCACAGAGGCACAGCGTGCCGAAAATATTTCGCGTCTGTTGCGTTCGGTTAAAAAAGCGGCGCCCGAGCTTGAAGCGACTTGTTGGCACGTGTTCAAACAAGGCTACCAGGCAAGGCTCAATGAAGAATAATATCCTTTGGACAAAAATCCGATGTCTTTAACGTTGTACGGACTCACCCAGTGTAGTACGTGTGCCAAGGCGCGTGCCTGGCTTAATCAGCAGGCCGTTGAGCATCAGTTTATTGACTACCGCGCTCAGCCACTGGCCCCAGCTGATCTAAAAAATTGGGCGCAAGCGTTAGGCGGCTTCGAAAAATTAGTGAACCGCGCTTCGATGACCTGGCGACAGCTTGCTGAGGCTTTAAAAGATCCGCAAACCGAGGCGCAATGGCTTGAGTTGATTGCTCAGTATCCTGCCTTGATTCGCCGCCCACTGGCGATTTATGTCGATGGCTCAGTCACGGTTGGCTTCAACGAAAAACGTTACGCCGACAAATTGGGAACCGCATGACAGACGGAGCCGTACTGTTAGTTGTGACTGCACTAGGCGCGACAATTGCTGCGGTGTTTGCCGTGTTGGCTTGGCTGAAGGTTCGCGCGACAAACGCGCCGCAAGCTGATCCTAAGCTTGAGCAAATTATTGCTACGCTCGAGCGCGTTGAGCGTACGCAGCGCGCCGAGCAACTCGAAAGCCAGCGTCAGTTGCGTACTGAAATGTCTGAAGCGTCTCGCGCCTTGCGCCTTGAGCTTTCGCAAGCGGATGCTGAGTTTCGGGCCGCAGTTGCGCGCGATGCCGCAGCCGGGCGCAGTGAAGGTGCAGAGTCTTTGGCCCGCTTTGCTGCGGGGTTTTCGGCGCAATGGCAAAGCTTGATTCAAACCAATGATCAACGGATGGCCGAGCTGCGCGCCGCAGTCGAACAGCGTCTGCTGGCCTTGCAAACTGATAACGCAAATAAACTCGACGAAATGCGTCGTACAGTTGATGAAAAGCTACACGCTACGCTCGAACTACGCTTGGGCGAGTCGTTTAAGCAAGTGTCTGAGCGCCTTGAGGCCGTGCAACGCGGCCTGGGCGAAATGCAGGCGCTCGCAACAGGAGTCGGTGATCTTAAACGCGTATTGACGAATGTGAAAACCCGTGGCACTTGGGGCGAGGTGCAATTAGCGCGTTTGATTGAAGACGGAATGACTTCAGAGCAGTATGCCCGCAACGTTAAAACGGTACCCGGTAGCGACGCACAGGTTGAATTTGCGATTCGTCTACCCGGTGCGACTGAGCACGAGCAGGTGGTGTGGTTGCCTATTGACGCAAAATTTCCAAAAGAAGAATACGAGCGCTTGATGGATGCACACGAGCATGCCGACCGCGACGGTATCAAGACCGCAGGCGTCGCCCTTGGTAAAGCCGTTGAAACCCAAGCCAAGCTCATCGTATCTAAATATGTCTCACCTCCGCACACCACTGATTTTGCCATTATGTTTTTGCCGAGCGAAAGTCTGTATGCCGAGGTCTTGCGCCAGCCGGGACTGCTCGATAAGTTGCATGACCTACGCGTCAACGTGGCGGGCCCCGCCAACCTCGCTGCCTTACTCAACAGTTTGCAAATGGGTTTTCGCACGCTGGCTATTCAGCAACGCTCTTCTGAAGTTTGGCAGGTCTTGCGCGCAGTTAAAACTGAATTCAATAAATTTGGTGACACCCTTGCTGCCGTTAAAAAATCGCTAGATACTGCCAGCAATAAGATTGGTCAAACCGAGACCCGCACCCGCGCCATGCTGCGAAGTTTAAAAAACGTAGAAGTGTTGCCGGATGAAGAGGCCCGCAACTTGCTGCGTGAGGGTCTCAGCGAACAAGAGGCGCTCGCGCTCGATCGCACTACCTCAGAGGCGGATTTTGCAGAAGACCAAACGCCCGAGCCCAGTCGCCCAGCTTCGTAAAACGGGCTAAGCTTAAACAGTATGCAAGGCGGCTCAAGTGAAACACACTGCCTCGCCACTGCGTTTTGAACAACTCACTGGCTTCTCGATGTGAAGCCGAGCACGTTGAGTGCTAAATGCTGATCGTTAAAGGATGATAGTGATGCTCTCACAACAAGAACTCAAACAACAGGCCGCAGAGGCCGCCTTAACCTACATCGAGCCGCTGTTCACGCCCGACGCGGTGATTGGTGTTGGCACAGGTTCGACCGCCGATTTGTTCATCGATGGACTGGCCCGTTATCGCACGCAATTTCGTGCGGCGGTGGCGAGCTCTGAGCGTAGTGCGCAGCGCTTAAGGGCCTTGGGTATTTTGGTGCTTGACCTCAATGAGGTGCAAACGATGCCGGTCTATGTGGATGGTGCTGACGAGATCAATGACCAATTGCACATGCTGAAAGGCGGCGGCGGGGCACTGACGCGCGAAAAAATTGTCGCCTCGGTTGCGAAAAAATTTGTATGTATTGCAGACGAATCCAAACTGGTGCGAACATTGGGGCGCTTTGCCTTGCCTATTGAAGTCTTGCCGCTGGCGCGCGAGGCGGTTGCCCGTGTGGCGCTTGAGTTAGGTGGTCAGCCCGAATTACGTGTGGGGTTTACAACAGATAATGGCAACCAGATCTTAGACATACATGGCTTAACAATTGTTGACCCGGTGGCCCTTGAGGCGCGCCTCAACCAAGTGTCGGGTGTCGTGACCAACGGTTTATTTGCGGCACGCCCCGCCGATGTTGCGCTCTTGGCAACTCAGCAGGGCATTCGACAACTGTAATCATGTTAATGTCGTCAAAGACGTTACCCGACAGCATTTGTAGAAGGGCGTCTATTCACAAAATTGTCATAGTTTTGACCTAAACTAAGCACTTCATCTTGATTGGATTTGCCATGACCGAGCACACCAACAAACAATTCGACGTAGACCTACAGCGGATTCGTACTGACTTATTGCAGATGGGTGGTTTGGTCGAGGCCATGGTTCAAGACGGTATGCAGGCTCTCACCGAGGGTGATGTCAGCTTAGTTGATCGCGTCCGTGAGCACGAAAAAGAAGTCAATCGTTTTGAGGTTGATATCGACGAGCGTGTGACCCAGATTTTGGCGCTTTATCAACCGACAGCGATCGATCTGCGTACACTGCTTGCAGTGACAAAAATGTTGACCGATATGGAAAGATCGGGCGACGAGGCAGAAAAAATCGCCACGATGGCGCGCCGTATCCATGAAGATGATCGGTCGTTCATGCCAGATATTGAATTGCGCCACATGGCCACGCAAATATCAACCATGATGCGTCAAGTGATGGACTCTTTTGCGCGTCAAGACGCAGTGTTGGCTGCCGCTGTAGTTCGCAGCGACAAAGAAGTCGACAGAGAGTGGAAAGCGACCTTGCGTAATCTGATCACTTACATGATTGAAGATCCACGCACGATTTCACGCTCGATTGATTTGCTGTTTATTGCTCGCTCGATGGAGCGTATCGGCGACCATTGCAAAAATATGGCTGAGCGCGTAATTTTTATGGTTCATGGCGCCGACGTACGGCACCAGGGCATCAAGATGGCTGAGCGTGTTGTGCGTGGTGAACCCGAGCCAACTGCCGAAGAAAAAATCGCTGCTAAGGCAATGCAACAAGCAGAGTCCGCTAGTGGCTCAACGGCTGAATAAAGCCAGTCGATCGGTAGAGCGGCGCTTGATAAGGTGGCGCTCAACTATTCAGCGCTAAACAATTCAGCGCTGACCACCCCAACTTGTCTGAGTGATTCACCTGCTCAGCGGTTTGCTTAACCAGCGTTATTCGCTGGGTGGTACATAGCCTTGTGCCTCGATGTCGCCGCCTTCAAACAAAAACTTTTGCATCTGTTCTTTCAGGTACTTGCGCGCGCGCGTGTCAGCCAAATTCAGGCGATTTTCATTGACAAGTCTTGTTTGAATCGCTTTCCATTCTTCCCAGGCTTCTTGCGAAATACTTTGCCAGATTTTGACGCCCATCTCACCAGGGTAAGGGGGGAACTCAAGGCCAGGGGCTTCTTTGTTAAGTTTGACACACTGCACGGTACGGCTCATGGCAACATCCTGCTAGTTTAAAAGTGCGAGTTAAAAATTGACGAAGACTGCATTCAGTAGACGATCATAGTGCTTGCCAACAATGATAGATACAAATGATTGTAGAAGGATTGTCCGCAGGCCTAGGCTCAAAGCCCCAGCCTTATCCTGAATTGAGTGCAAACTACCCCTGCTGTTCGAGGGTGACTAACAAAGTCGGCCATGCTTGTCGTTGTTTGAATTTTTACCTATAAACGTTTAATAAAAATCAAACTATTGCGCGAGCGGTTGTAATGCGCTTGTTTTTCTTTGGGTAGATCGGCCACGCCACCTTGCACAAACCCTCGCTTGATAAACCAGTGCGAAGTGCGGGTCGTGAGCACAAACAGGCGCCTTGCACCCATCGCGCGTGCGCGTGACTCCATGTGGCGCAGTAAAATTTCACCTTCGCCGGTGCCTTGCCACTCGGGGTGCACAATCAGGCAACCCATTTCTGCCATCTGCGACTTTGAAAAATCATTGAGTGTGGCGCACCCATAGATCACACCATCATGCTCAAGCACGGTAAAGTTTTCAACCTCGCGCTCGATAATGGCACGTCCGCGTGGCAACAGGGTGCCATCTAGCTCAAGCGGTTCAATCAATTGCAGTAGGGCGCCCACATCATCGATCGTAGCTGGCCGCAAATCATCCAAAGTATCTTCAACCACCATAGTACCCACGCCATCATGGGTAAAGACCTCTAGCAACACCACGCCGTCCATCGAAAATGGGATTAAGTGCGCGCGCGTGACGCCGCGTTTGACCGCGCGCGAGGCGTACTGGAGGTAATAGGCGGTGTCTGGGTCGATCGAACCCTCTGCCAACAAGGCATCGGCGTCTAACCGTGCCAGCTCTGTATCCACTGCGCCGTCCGGTGACATCACACCTAGGGTTTCGATCAAAAAGATGAGTTTCTCAGCGCGCAGTGCAGTCGCAACGCTGGTAGCAAGCTCTTCCATTGACAGGTTAAAAGCATCGCCTGTTGGCGAAAATCCCAGCGGCGAAAGCAAAACAATTGAGCCCCGTTCGATGGCAAAGCGCAGAGCCTCAACGTCAATTTTTCGAACTTGCCCGGTATGTTGGTAGTCAATACCGTCAATAATGCCCGTGGGGCGTGCCGTCACAAAATTACCCGACAAGACACGAATCTGCGCATGCGACATTGGGGTGTTCGGTAAGCCCTGGCTAAACGCGGCCTCAATATCCAGGCGAATTTCACCTGCGGCCTCTTTCGCGCATTCAAGGGCATTGGCGTCCATGGGCGCTCGCCCCCGGCCAAACTGTTGTTCAAAGCCCTTTAACCGTAATTGCTCGTTGACCTGCGGGCGCGAGCCGTGAACCAACACTAATTTAATCCCAAGCGCCGACAGCAACGACAAATCTTGGATCAGCGTGTTGAGCACGTTGGCTTGTACCAGTTCTCCTCCGAAGGCGACCACAAAGGTTTTACCTCTGAAGGCATGCACATAGGGGGCCACCTCGCGAAACCAGCGTACAAACTGAGCGGCAGCAAATTCAGGGGCTTCTTGGGCAGAGACGGTCTCTTGTTCGGGCGTGTCGGACATAGCGGTTTGTATTGAAAACCTCGTGATGCTGTGAAAGGAGAAGATAAATTTTATAATGCGAATGTGTCTAGATCAGAAAATATGTCTCAATCAAAGCCTGCCGTTGAGATAACGCCAAGGATAACCCCTGAAAGCGTTGTCATTTCCCCACGTCAGCCCCCTCAGATCGTCTATCCCGAAGATCTTCCCGTCAGCGCTCGCCGACTCGAGATCGCGCGGGCAATCGCCGAGCACCAGGTGATTATTGTCAGTGGCGAAACCGGCTCGGGCAAAACCACACAGTTACCTAAGATCTGTCTCGAACTGGGCCGTGGCTTGAAAAAGATGATTGGTCATACCCAACCACGCCGAATTGCTGCGAGTTCGGTGGCCAAACGCATCGCTGACGAACTTAAAACTCCGCTTGGCGAGTGGGTCGGCTATCAAGTCCGGTTTCAAGATCGCAGCAGTGCACAAACCGCGATCAAGCTCATGACCGACGGTATTTTGCTTGCCGAGTCACAGCGCGATCCCTTGTTGCGTCGCTACGATACGATCATCATCGATGAGGCGCACGAGCGAAGTCTAAATATTGATTTTTTGCTAGGCTATCTTAAACAACTATTACCCCGACGGCCTGACCTCAAACTGATTATTACGTCTGCGACGATTGATGCGACGCGCTTTTCGCAACATTTTGCTGATGCCAAGGGGCGCGCGGCTCCGGTCATTGAAGTCTCGGGTCGGCTCTACCCCGTTGATATTCGGTATCGCCCGGTGAATGACCCCGATAAGCTTGAGGCAGGCACGACAACGCAGCCCCCAGCAGGGCAGTCTGAGCGCGGCTTGGCGCGTGACGAAGAACGTGAGCTCATCAATGCTTTGGTCGACGCGGTCGACGAGTGCGCGCAAGTCGGGCCAGGCGACGTGCTGGTATTTTTGCCTGGTGAGCGCGAAATCCGCGAGGCCGCTGAATCCTTGCGTAAACACCATCCGCCTGGCACGCAGGTGCTGCCTCTTTATGCACGGTTGTCACAGGCCGAGCAAGAAGAAATTTTTACCCCTAAAACGAGTGCTCGGCGCATTATTCTGGCCACCAACGTCGCCGAAACGTCGCTGACTGTTCCGGGCATTCGCTTTGTGATTGATACCGGTCTGGCACGCGTTAAACGGTACTCGTGGCGCAATAAAGTCGAGCAGTTGCGTATCGAGCCGATTAGTCAGGCGTCTGCCAACCAGCGTGCAGGGCGTTGCGGCCGCTTAGGCCCCGGCGTGTGTATTCGCCTGTACGACGAGCCAGGTTTTAAAGAGCGGCCGGCGTTCACCGACCCCGAAATCTTGCGCTCGTCGCTCGCGGGTGTGATCTTGCGCATGAAGGCCCTCAAACTGGTCGAGATCGAAGAGTTTCCCTTCGTCGACCCGCCCTCGGGTCGTGCGATTGCCGACGGTTATCACTTGCTGCAAGAGCTTGGCGCGATTGACCCTGATGCTAGTCACGACACTGGTCTGACCGCGACGGGTCAAACGCTGGCTAAACTGCCGGTCGACCCTCGCATTGGTCGCATGATTTTGGCTGCTCGCGAACAAAATTGCCTGACCGAGATGCTGATCATCGCGGCTGCGCTGTCTGTGCAAGATCCGCGCGACAGACCGATGCAAGCGCGCGAGGCGGCTGAGCTCGCGCATGCCAAGTTTGCTGACGACCAATCTGAGTTTCTCTCTTACGTCAAATTATGGCGCTGGTATCACGAACAGGTCGATCACAAAGCCTCACAGCGTAAGCTCGTCGCTCAGTTAAGGCAGCAATTTCTATCACCCGTGCGCTTGCGCGAGTGGCACGACATTCATCGTCAGTTGTTGGCGCTTGCAGGTGAGCAGGGCTGGCGCCTGAATCAAAGCGAGGCCACCTACGATCAATTGCATGTCGCCTTGATGTCAGGCCTACTGGGCAACCTCGGTTTGCAGTCTGAAGAAGCAGGACACTTTCTGGGCGCGCGCGATTTGCGCTTTTGGATTCATCCTGGCTCACGTCTGGTAAAAAAAGCCGGTAAATGGATCATGGCCGCTGAGTTGGTTGACACCAGCAAGGTGTATGCGCGTTGCGTAGCAAAAATTAATCCGGTTTGGGTCGAAAAAGTTGCCAAGCATTTAATCAAGCACTCCTGGAGCGACCCACGCTGGGAGAAAAAACTCGGGCAAGTCGTCGCCAACGAAAAGGGCACGTTGTACGGGTTAAACGTGTATGCAGGGCGGCGCGTGCATTACGGTCCGATTGCACCCTCTGAAGCCCGTGCGATTTTTATTTTGCAAGGTTTGGTGCCCAGTGAACTTGATACACCGTTGGCGTTTGTTGCGCATAACCGCAAACTGATTGCTCAAATCGAACACCTTGAGCATCAAACGCGTCGCCCTGATATTTTGGTTGACGACAGTTTGATCCATGCATTTTACGATCGCTTGATACCCGCAAACATCCACCAGCTCAGCACGCTCGAGCATTGGGTCAAAGGTTTATCTAAAGAACAGGCTCAAGAGCTGTTTTTGACGCGTGAAGCCCTGATGCGTCATGAAGCCGCAGGCGTTACCACCGACGTGTTTCCAAAGTTTTTTGAGTGGCAAGGTACACGCCTGATGCTCGATTATCACTTCGAACCAGGCTCGCCACGAGACGGCGTGACCTTGGCCGTACCGTTGTTTTTTTTGAACCAGCTCGAGGCTGACCGCTGCGAGTGGTTGGTGCCCGGCATGCTAAAAGAAAAAGTTCAGATGCTGCTTAAATCGTTGCCACAAAAAATACGGCGACATTGTGTGCCATTGCCCGAGTATGCCGCTGGGTTTTACCAACGCTGGTTTGAAAAACTTGGCGCGCCAGGGTGTTCGTTGACCGAGGCGATCACACAGGATATGTGGCAACAACTGAAGCTGCGTCCAGTGCAAACTGACTTTAAGCCTGAAACCTTGCCTGCACACCTGTTTATGTCGTTTAAGGTGATAGACGAACATGGTCGGATGCTGGGGGCAGGTCGTAATCTGGCGCAACTCAAGGCCGAGTTTGGCAAGCAGGCGCAAGCCAATTTTCAGCAACTTGCGATTCGAGACCAAGAGGTGGCAAGTGCTTTGTCGCAAGATGAGATCGTGGATTGGAGCTTTGGTACGCTGCCCGAGCTCTTAGAGATTCGCCGAAAAAATAGCACGGTGGTGGGCTATCCGGCTTTGGTCGATCGGGGCGTCACCTGTGCCCTGGATGTGTTTGATGACCCCCAGGCGGCCAAGCAAGCCCATCAGCGCGGCTTACGGCGTTTGTTCAAAATTGCTTTGCGAGATCAGGTTAAGTTCTTAGAAAAAAACCTACATGATCTGACCAAGCTTGGGATGCTGTATCTCACGCTGGGTACCCAAGAGCAGCTTCGTGACCAATTGATTGATTGCGCGATTGAGCGCGCCTGTTTACAAGAGCCCTGGCCGCTTGACGCGCAAAGCTTTGAGGCGCGTCGGCTTGAGGGCAAGGCCAAGGTCGGCTTGCTGGCGCAAGAGGTGGCGCGAACTGCAGGCGCGATCCTTGAGGTCTGGGTCGCAGCTGTGCGCAAATTGCCTCAAGCAAAAAGCAACGTAACGGCACATCAGGATATTCAGTTGCAACTGGCGCAGCTGGTGTCGGTTGACTTTATTGCTCGAACCCCCGATGCGCAATTGGCGCATATCCCACGTTACCTGAAGGCTGTTATGGCGCGCATTGACAAACTGCGCGCCGATCCAGTTCGTGATGCGCGTTTGATGACAGAGATGGCGCCCTTACTCGCTCAATATGCCCGAGCACGTACTGCGTTAAAAGGTGCCCCAGATCAAGGGCTTGACGAGTTTCGCTGGCTTCTTGAAGAGCTGCGTGTTGCCTTGTTCGCGCAAGAATTACGCACTCCGATGCCCGTTTCAGCCAAGCGCCTGCAAAAAGCCTTCGATGCGATGCAGCGTTAGAAGCGCGTTAACTGAACAGCATCCATCAATTGTTGACTAAAAAGTAACAACAACAGGCAACGAGCAAGTCAGGACAACAGGCGACGTGCGCATGCCGAGTTGAGCAGCCAGGCAGGCACGTACACACCTCAAGCGTCAACTCTGGCTGGCAAAGAATCGTTTTTAGGACTTAAATATTTAAAAACAGGTAGATGGCGAGTGCAATGAGCCCAAATTTTGTGCATTTGTAAAGCGTGCGATTCGCCTTTTTAAAGGCCCGACGCTTTTGGTCAAGTTGCCAGTGATACTGCGTGAGCTTGTTAATAAAGCCTGTCTGGTCTGACTCAACATCGTTGGGCGAGCTGGCGGCAGACATCAAGACACGCCCAAACCAGTGGTTAAAGTGCGAGAGCCAGCCCCATTTGAGTGGACGCTCGACGTCACAAAACAAAATAATTCGATTCTCGAGCGTGCGGTTGTAGGCATCGTGCACGTAGGTTTCATCAAAAATGACGCTCTGGCCATCGCGCCAACTGTGGCGCTGGCCATCGACGTCGATATAACACTGGTCGTGATTGGGCGTTACTAAGCCGAGGTGGTAGCGTAACGAGCCGGCAAAAGGATCGCGATGCGGATTTAATTGCCCGCCCGGCGGTAGCTCAGCAAACATGGCTGCTTTGACACTTGGGATTTGATTCAGCAGGGCGACCGTTTTTGGGCAAAGCGCTTGCGCTGACGGGTGCTTGGCGTTGTACCACTTTAGGTAAAAACGTTTCCAGCCGTATTTAAAAAACGAGTTAAATCCAAGATCATTATGCAGTTCTGGCGCCTTGATGGCTTGTAGACTGGCTAAATGAATCGCTTCGTCGCGAATCGTCTCCCAATGATCTTCTAGCAGCTTGAGCTCGGGGATCTGGTCAATCGACAGGTAGGGGGTGGTTGGTACCTTTGAATTCAAAACCAGCAAGGCGTTGATTGGGGCTAAAAGCACCGAATGATCAAGTAGTTGGCGCGCCAAAGGCAAGCGAACTTTGCCACGAAAATGAACAAATAGGATCGCGGACAGCCATCCAACCAAGAGCAACCACTTCATACTCGTCTCCTGTGATCGCTCGCGGTGCAGCGTTGCGCTGCGGTCGCCGATAAAAACGCTTTGCCACCTAACAGAATAGGTACAATCCTTGTATGAATCAAGCCGTTCGCACTCCGCCTTTTGTACATTTACGTGTTCACTCTGAATTTTCGGTGGTGGATGGCATTTTACGTATTTCTGACTTAATCGAACGTTCGGTCAAACAAGGCCAGCCCGCAGTTGCGCTCACTGATTTGTCTAACGTTTTTGGTCTAATCAAGTTTTACAAGGCTGCTCGTGGTGCAGGTGTGAAACCCATCGCAGGTTGCGACGTTTGGCTCACCAACGACGAAGACCGCGAAAAACCCTATCGTATTCTACTTTTAGTATCAAACAAGGCAGGCTATCTGTCCCTGTGCGAACTCTTGACTCAAGCGTGGCTCACCAACGCTTACCGAGGTCGTGCTGAGATGCGCCGGGAGTGGCTCGTCAACCAGACTGGCTTAATCGTGTTGTCGGGTGCCAAAGCCGGTGACGTGGGCCAGGCTTTGATGGCGGGCAACCGTGAGGCAGCGCTCGCTTACGCGCGCCAGTGGCAGGCTGCCTTTCCTGATTCGTATTACGTCGAGCTGCAGCGCACCGAGGCTGAGGCCGACCAGTCGTACACGCAGGCAGCCCTGTCAATTGCGACTGAGTTGGGTTTGCCCGTCGTGGCAACTCATCCGGTACAGTTTCTTGATCGCTCTGACTTTCGGGCGCACGAGGCACGTGTTTGCATCTCTGAGGGTCAAATTCTCACTAATCCGCGCCGACCGCGCTGGTTTACCGAGGATCAGTACCTTTTATCTTCTGAGACCATGGCTGAGTTGTTCAGCGACGTGCCCTCAGCGCTGGCCAACTCCGTGGCCATTGCTCAGCGTTGTAACCTCACGCTCGAACTCGGCCGGCCCCAACTTCCAGATTTTCCGACGCCCGAGGGCGTCACGCTTGACGATTATTTGATTCAGCTGTCAGAGCTCGGTCTTGAGAAACGCATGGTTCAGTTGTTTCCAGACCCTGCAGAACGCGCCAAAGTGCAGCAGCAGTACGCTGAACGCCTCAGCCTCGAATGCCAAACCATTATCAAGATGGGGTTTCCAGGTTATTTTTTGATCGTGCAAGACTTTATCAATTGGGGTAAGGGC
>Ga0114958_10003208_pt1 | contig 11828 bp, 5 predicted proteins | sample C_130208_EF_Meta_FD_89577 | JGI IMG/M metagenome (GOLD analysis project Ga0114958, IMG submission 89577) | Freshwater microbial communities from Lake Croche, Canada to study carbon cycling - C_130208_EF_MetaG | ecosystem: Environmental > Aquatic > Freshwater > Lake | place: Lake Croche, Canada... | reverse complement strand
TTTTGCTCAGAACCCTCCGACACCATTATTTAAATCAGTTCCCAAAAGTGAAACAGGCATCAATTTTGCAAATATGCTTAAGGAGTCGCCTGAATTAAATATTATAGCATATGAATATTTTTATAATGGCGGAGGTGTTGGATTAGGAGATTTTAACAATGATGGATTAATCGACATTTATTTCTCTGGAAACTTACAGCCAGCTAAGCTTTACTTGAATAAAGGAAATTTTAAATTTGAAGATATCACTTCAAAAGCAGGTGTAGGGGGTAAAAAAGGTTGGAAAACTGGAGTTAGTATTGCAGATGTAAATGGAGATGGTTTTTTAGATATTTATTTGTGCTATTCGGGTCCGTTGGATAGAAAAAATAGAGCCAATGAGTTATTTATCAACAATGGCAATCTTACCTTTTCCGAAAAGGGAGTTAGCATGGGGGTTGCTGATGCTGGTTTTTCAACTCAGGCTGTTTTTTTTGACTATGATCGGGACGGTGATTTAGATTTGTTTGTAATTAATCATAATAATAAAAGCTTCAGAAATTTTGATGCTTCCTTTGTAAAACAAATGGTTGATCCTGATGCAGGCGATCGACTTTACCGCAATGACCAAAATGTTTTCAAAGACGTAACTACTCAAGCGGGAATCATTTCCAATCCATTGGGATATGGATTGGGGGTTTCTGTAAGCGACCTTAACAACGATGGTTGGCCTGATCTTTATGTAACCAACGATTATGTGGAAGAAGATTATATGTATATTAATAACCATGACGGAACTTTTACAGAAAAATTAAAAGAGCAAATGGGGCATCTTTCTAATTTCTCCATGGGATGTGATATTGCTGATATCAATAATGATGGATGGACTGATGTGTTTACGCTTGACATGTTGCCTGAGGACAACCTAAGGCAGAAATTGTTATATATGCCTGATAATTATGAATTGTATAATAATCAGATAAAGAATGGGTTCGGTAACCAGTTGATGAAAAATATGTTACAACTGAATAACGGTAATGGGAGTTTTAGTGAAATTGCTCAATTGAGTGGTGTGTACTGTACTGACTGGAGTTGGGCATCCTTGTTTGCTGATTTTAATAATGATGGGAATAAAGACCTTTTTATTAGCAATGGCTATGGCCGCGACATGACAAACCGCGATTTCGTAAAATTTTATGCCAATGAGCGATTGAAATATCAGCGAGATGAACCTAGTGAAAATATGTTTCAGATGTTGCAATCCATTCCGATTACACCCATTCATGATTACATGTATTTAAACAACGGCAACTTGAAGTTTACGGATGTATCAAATGCAAGTGGATTTGATAAGCCAATACTTTCAAATGGTGCAGCTTATGCTGATCTAGACAATGACGGCGACCTTGACCTTGTAATTAATCATTTGAATGCGCCTGCAGAAATTTTCCGCAATATGATTGTAGAAAATGGAAATGGAGGTAATTGGGTCAACGTTAGCTTGAAGGGCAATGGCAATAATAGTGCTGCCATTGGTGCAGTAGTTACCGCCTATACTCAACAAGGAATAATCAAACTCGAAAATTACCCAGTACATGGTTTCCAAAGTTCGATGCAAGGGCCACTTCATATTGGGTTACCTTCTTCTCAATTAGATTCTATGGTGATTCAATGGCCAGATGGTAAAAAAGAAACAACCTTGAATATTCATCCGAATACGAACAATAATTTCAGTTACCCTACTGAGCTGAAAGATTCTTTTATTCCCCAAAAAATCAATCCGATTTTTTCTACATCATCTATTAACTTTCCATACAAACATATTTCGCCTGAAACAAATGATTTTAAAGAACAGCCGCTTATGCCCACTATGATTTCTTACAATGGGCCTAGAATTGCAAAAGCTGATGTGAATAATGACGGCTTGGAAGATCTTTTTATTTGTGGAGCCCAGGGACGGGAAGGCCAGTTGTTTATTCAGAAAATTGATGGCCAATTCATCGCAGATGCACAACCCGATTTTGCAAAAGATGCCCTTTCTGATGATGCTGATGCTATTTTTTTTGATGCAGACAATGATGGTGACCAGGACTTGTATGTTGTCAGCGGAGGATATAATTTTGTGCAGGGCGATAATGAATTACAAGATCGCTTGTACATAAACGATAACGGCAAGTTTTACAAAACGGTTAATTCATTACCGAAAGAAGCCTTGAGTGGTTCTTGTGTACGGGTAGCAGATATTGACAACGATGGCGATTTGGATATTTTTGTAGGAAGCAGGGTTGTACCTGGTAGATATCCAGAATCACCGAAAAGTTTGCTATTTATAAATAATGGAAAAGGAGAATTCACCAATGCGCCGGAGGCTTTGCAGACTGCTTTGGATTCGTTGGGAATGGTAACGGATGCAGCCTGGATTGATTTAGACAATGATGGCTGGAAGGACCTGGTTGTATGCGGTGAGTGGACTAAAATTCATTTACTATCCAATAAGAATGGAAAGTTGACCGACCTGTCTGACCAACATTTTCCAGATGCTTTAAAAGGTTGGTGGAACCGATTGCAACTTGCAGATATGGATGGCGATGGCGATCTGGACCTTATTGCAGGTAACTGGGGTTTAAATAGTCCTATCAAGGTAAGTGAAGAGCAGCCAGCTACTATGTTTTACAATGACTTTGACCACAACGGTTCTGTTGATCCATTGATTTGTTATTTTATTCAAGGGAAGTCTTACCCAATGGCTAGCCGGGATGAAATGACTGACCAAATGGTAAGTTTGCGGCAAAAATTCCCCACGTATGCTGCTTATGCCAACACAACTATTGACAATATTCTAACGCCCGACCAATTGAAATCGGCAAAACAATTAACGGCCAATTACTTTGAAACCACATATTTTGAAAATAACAAAGGATCGTTCCAAGCTAAAAAACTTCCTTTGCAAGCAAATTTCTTTCCTGTTTTTGCAATAAGCACGGGCGATTTTGACCACGATGGCAAAGCAGATATTTTGTTAGCAGGAAATACTGATCATGCAAGAATAAAAGTTGGAAAGATGGATGCGGGGTACGGTGTATTATTAAAGGGGGACGGAAAAGGGCATTTTGAATATGTGCCCCAGCTTAAATCCGGATTGTCAGTCAGGGGTTGCACCAGGGATCTTATTCAGCTAAAAGGAAAGAAGGAAAATCGTGTGATATTTGGTGTCAATAATCAGGTGCCTTTAATTTATTCATATTGAATCGTTGAATCATGAAGAAGATTATTGTATTTATTTTGGGTGCTATATTTATGAACGCTGGCTATAGCCAGAAAGGCCCATCGTTTTCTACAAATGATTATGTTCTTGCATTAAAACAAGCAACTGATGTGATGGTAACCGATGTTACTTCACCCGTAGCCGCTTCAAGGTATTATGGATATATTAACCTAGCTGCTATTGAAACCGCTGCCCTATTCGACCATCATCAGCCCCATTTTGCTGGAATCTTGAAGGGATTAAATAACATTGTTGTTGAGGATAGTCTTATTAAAAAAAGTGATCCAGAGCTAGCAGTAATCCTTGTCTTATATAAATCAGCTTCCAGATTGCTACCTTCGGGGTATCTGCTAAAAAACAATCCCGACTCTTTAAAACTTATCGCGAAAAAAAGAAAAATTTCTATTGAAAAAATAAATGCTACAGCTGAACTTGTTGATAAAGTAGTTGTGCAGGTGCTAGCTTATGCTTATGCTGATGGATTTGTTAAGCTCAGTGGTTTAAGAAAATATACTCCATTAGCTGGGGATGCATATTGGCAGCCAACTGCCCCTGGTTTTATTTCAGCGATAGAACCAAGATGGAATACGCTTCGAACATTTATTCTTGACTCTTGTTCACAATTTACTGGGGGAGCTCCAAATAAATATAGTACTGATACCAATTCATTGTTTTATAAAGAATTAAAGGAAGTGTATGATTTGGGTAAAAATCTTTCTAAAGAACAGCATGATATCGCAATGTATTGGGATTGCAATCCCTTTGCTTTGCAACAGGTTGGACATCTTGAATATGGAATTAAAAAAATATCTCCCGGTGGCCACTGGATGGGGATTACGGGCATTTGCTGTAAAATGAAAAAATTAAATTTATCAAAAACTGCCTATGTACATGCATTGGTTTCAGTCGGAATAGCGGATGCTTTTATTTCATGCTGGAACAATAAATACAGGTTTAATAGGGTAAGGCCCGAAACAGCCATTAAAAAAATCTTAGACCGAAGTTGGACACCATTATTACAGACCCCTCCTTTTCCTGAGTACACATCGGGTCATAGTGTGATTTCTTCAACTGCAGCTGCTATTCTAACTCAATTATTTGGAGACCACTTTTCATTTAATGACGATACTGAAGTAGAATTTGGCCTCCCCATAAGAAATTTCAATTCTTTTTCTTCTGCTTCCAATGAGGCATCAATTTCTAGATTGTATGGGGGGATCCATTTCAGGGATGCAATTGAAAACGGTGTAAAACAAGGGGAACAAATTGGCAAGTTCGTTATTACACATATCTCAGATTACAGGTTAGCAGTGGAGAAAGGCGAAACAAATTTTTCTGAGCAAATAAAAAAATAATCTACTATTACAAATTAAGGGACAATTACTATTATTTAAATTTTATTTTATGAAAATCAATTATTTTCCTTTTGTTGCGCTGACAATAATATGGTTGGTAATTTTTTCTGCATGTACCCAATCAAATAAAAAAAAGAGTGCAGTTGTTTGGACAAAGGATATCCCTTTGATTGGGTCTATGTCTTCACCTCGTACTGCTGATCTTAACAACGACGGAGTCTTGGATATAGTGATGGGTGCGGGAAAAAATGAATTTGAAAAATCAGACATGGGAATTCTTGCTTTTGATGGAAAAGCAGGAAACATGATATGGAAACAAGATGCCATCGACCAGGTTTTCGGGTCTGCTACTTTTTGCGACATAACAGGAGATAATGTGAATGATATTATTATAGGCGGAAGGTCGCCCCAGCTTAAAGCAATTAATGGTAGCACTGGAGCGCTGATTTGGGAATATAAACACGAACAATATTCAAACGATCCCATACTTCATTATGCCCACTTTAATTTCAATAACAGTATAATAGTGCCCGATCAAAATAGTGATGGCTTAAATGACTTTCTTACCATCAATGGAGGTAATGCAGTTGCAAAGCCTAACTCTACAGTAGATCGTTATCCTGGTGTTTTGATACTATTCAACTCAAAAACAGGAGCCGTTATTGCTGCAGATACCATGCCTGACCGTAAGGAATGTTATATGACCCCCATAAGCTTTACCCAACCGGGTAGCAAGGAGATTTTTATCCTGTTTGGCACAGGAGGTGAAACGATTGACGGGAAACTTTACCTAACCACGATGGCAGAATTACGGGCTAAAAAACTTTCTGCTGCGAAAGTGATTGCTACTGAAACAGGGCATGGTTTTATTGCCCCACCTACACTTGTTGATATTAATAAAGATGGATTCATTGATATTATTGTAATCACCCATGGAAGTAAAGCCATAGCTATTGATGGAAAAGATCAACATGTTTTATGGTCCCGAACTTTTCCCGGAACTGAATGTAGCAATAGTTTTGCACCCGGGTATTTTACCGATGACGATGTTCCTGATTTTTTCACATTTATCAGTAAAGGTGAATGGCCAAATAGTTCGGGAACAGTGGAGGTGATGCTGGATGGAAAAAATGGTAATATAGCCTATATGGATTCAATGGGATGTACCGGTTTTTCTTCTCCAGTAATTTATGATCTGAACAATGATGGGCAGGATGAAGTGATTATAAGTATTAATAATTTTGATTGCTCATTAGGATACACAGAGAAGTCCCCGAAAGTTATTGAAAACAAACTGATAGCCATTGACTTTGCTAATAAGTCGGTAAATACCATTGACCAAGCCCAAGGGTTTAAAAATATTTTTTCAACACCATGGATTGGCGATCTTGACAAGGATGGATATTTGGATCTTATTTATTGTCAATACTTTCATCATTCAGACCTCGTCTCTTTTTTAGGAATGAGGATTAGACGGGTTGATTTGCCTGTTAAAATTAAGAAGCCAGTTTTGTGGGGAGGATATTTGGGTTCTAGGGGTGATGGAGTGTTTGATGAAGGTCATCATGTAATCAAGTAATATTTTTTGATTCATTAATTTATTTGTGAACTAACATTTTGTTGCCTCAATTTAAAAATTTAATCCTATTTTTTCTTTTCAAACAACAGATTGTATGTTCGAATTTAAATACCAAAATTATTAAAATTTTAAAATCACTTTCATGAAGTTTGTATATACACCCCTTTTGTTGTTTTTTTTTCTAATCAGTTCATGTAATAACGGGGGATCAGATAGTATCTCTGGTTCTGAAAATAACCCCAATTCATTATTTACTTTACTAAAGTCAGAAGAGACAGGGATAAACTTTATTAACGAGGTGGTGGATAGTGATAGTTTTAATATCCTTACTTATCGCAATTTTTATAATGGCGGTGGCGTAGCAATTGGCGATATTAATGGCGACTCATTACCAGATATATACTTTACGTCTAATCAACATAAAAACAAACTTTACCTTAATAAGGGGGATTTCGTTTTCGAAGACATAACAGAAAAGGCAGGTGTGGGGGGGACGATGGCCTGGAGTACAGGGGTAACAATGGCTGATGTAAATGGTGATGGTCTGCTCGATATTTATGTTTGTAATTCGGGAGATGTCGGGGGGAACAAAAGAAAGAATGAATTGTTTGTTAATAATGGCAATCTGACATTTTCCGAGAAAGCCGCAGCATTTAATCTAGACAATGAAGGGTTTTCAACCCATGCAGCTTTCTTTGACTATGATCAGGATGGTGATCTTGATTGTTATATTCTAAATAATAGTTTTCGGAATCCAGATAAAATTGAGTTATATAAAAAAGTTCGAGAACATCCTTCACCGAGTGGTCATAAATTGATGCGCAATGACGGAAACAGATTTACAGATGTAACGGAGCAGTCAGGTATTTACAGTAGTGACATCGCATTTGGATTGGGGGTAGCAGTTTCCGATCTTAACGGTGACCATTTGCCTGACCTTTACATCAGCAATGATTTTTGGGAGCGTGATTACTTGTATATTAATAAAGGGAATGGAAAATTTTCAGAAGAACTTTCTTCTCGAGTTAACTTTTGCTCCACTTCGAGTATGGGCGCAGATATAGCCGATATCAACAATGATGGATCACCTGAAATATTTACCACGGATATGCTGCCGGCTGATAATAATCGCTTGAAAACTACGATGGCCTTCGATCCATATCATTTGGAAGATCTGAAATACCGGGCAAATTATCACTATCAAATTACTCAGAATTGCCTTCATCTCAATGATGGTACAGCGAATTTTTCGGAGATAGCGATGTTATCGGGGGTTGCAGCTACAGACTGGAGTTGGGGAGCGCTTTTATTTGATTTTGAGAATGATGGCAATAAAGACATTTTCGTAAGTAACGGAATTCAAAAAGATATTATGTCTATGGATTTTCTTGAATTTTCGGGATCCCAATTATTCTCAAAGAATAAAAATGGAAAAATTGATTATCTAAAGCTCATTTCTACTATTTCGTCTACTCCATTACAAAATTATGCTTTCTCAAATTCGGGTAACTTAAAGTTCATTAATAAAGCTTCGAATCTTGGATTTTCTCAATTGTCTTTTAGCAATGGGGCTGCTTATGGAGACTTGGACAATGATGGGGATTTAGACCTTGTAATCAATAATATTAATTCAAAAAGTTTTGTTTATCGCAATGATGCTAACAAAAATTTTAACAATAATTTCCTGAAGGTTAAATTTAACGGCCCAGATAAAAATCGTTTTGGAATTGGCGCAGAGGTAAGGCTTAAAATTAAAGAGGGTATTAAGTTGCTTCAGAATTACAATACCCGTGGCTTTGAAAGCAGTATAGAGCCAAACTTATTATTTGGACTTGGTAAATTATCTTCAATTGATTCGCTAGTAGTAACATGGCCCGATGGAAAAACACAGTTAATGACAAATGTTAAAACGAATCAAACTATTACTTTAAACAATAGCGATGCTCAGTTGATTACTAATGTTATTGTAGTAACCAAGCCAATATTTGAGGAAGTAGGAGAAAAATTATTGGATGCTGCTGCAATACATCACGAGGATAGGTATAATGATTTCAATGATGAGATTTTGAATCTGAAAATGCTTTCTACCGAAGGGCCAAGGTTGATTATAGGTGATGTTAATAATGACAAACTTTCAGACTTTATTTTGCCTGGTGCAGCGGGTGATCCTGATAAAGTGTTCATTCAACTGTCAGACGGGAAATTTAAATTTCAACCCAATTCAGCGTTTAATAAAGATGCAGGGTGTGAATCTACTTGTGGAGCATTGATAGATTATGACGGAGATGGAGATCTCGATCTATTTATGGGTTCAGGAGGTAATGAGCCAGGAATGCCCAAGGAGAATTTTAAAATACGAGTTTATAGCAATAATGGGAAAGGAATATTTTCTCCTGCACCCTCTGTAGTTCCTCCAGTGATTGGAAACTTCTCCACAATGGAGGTAAATGATTTTGACCTAGATGGGGATATAGATATTTTTTTGGGGGCAAGGACTGTTCCAGGTAATTATGGATTGCCAGCCCGTTCTTTTTTACTAAGAAATGACCGAGGCGTTTGGACCGATATAGCGATTCCATCACTGGCCAATGTGGGAATGGTGACAGATGCTTCTTGGACGGATATTGACTCTGACGGGTATAAAGATCTTATTGTAGTGGGTGACTGGATGGCGATTAAAAATTTTAAAATCAATAGCGGGATCCTTCAAGATCCTGTCATTATTCCAAATAGCAACGGGTGGTGGAACAGAATTGAAGCTGCAGATTTGGATGGGGATGGTGATCAGGATTTTATTATTGGGAACTGGGGGATAAATTCAAAGTTCAAGGCAAGCCCAGAAAAACCACTTACCATGTTTGTAAATGATTTTGACAGGAATGGCAAGAGTGAATGCATTATTAACTGGTACGCCCCATTGGATCAAATCGCTTATCCTTTTCCAACTAAGGCCGAGCTTACTTCACAATTGCCGGGTTTAAAAAAACAGATTCTTAAGTATGTGGATTATGGCAGCAAAACTTATGAATCCCTGTTTACTCCAGAAATTGTTAATACATCTTTCAGGTATGAGGCAAATTATTTAGAAAGTGCCATACTATGGAATAATAATGGAAGTTTTGAACTTCAAGCCTTACCAATAGAGGCTCAAATATCGCCTGCTTTTGGGATTGTCGCAGATGATCTTGATCAAGATGGAAAAATGGATATCTGGCTGGGGGGAAATTTTTATGCACTTAAGCCACAAGTTGGAAGATTGAATGCCAGTAAAGGGGTTTTTCTAAAAGGTAAGGAAGGAAAGAAGTTTAGTTATATTTCTCCCAGTGAGTCAGGGATAAAGGTAGCTGGTGAAGTTCGCGACGCTGGTCTTATGCAGGTTAATGGATCAAAGCACCTGATAGTAGGAAGAAATAATGCAAAAGTGCTGTTATTTAAAAAAGGAAAATGATAGATAGGATTATAAATAAAATTAAAAATATCACTTCAATTGGTTGCAATAAAGCTTTCTTGAAGTGTTCTTGGGGTTCGACAAATACATTGCAGTGCTGACACAATATGTTGAATTTTAGCGTAATCACTTAGTTAGTTTAGCGGAGATTTTTTTTCGACAATTATTCTTTATTAGAAAATTTATTATTTAATAAAAGCTATGTAAAATTAAACAGCTCGTTTTTTCAATTTTGGCGATACTTATCTTTTCTTTTTTTATTACTGCTCCTACAATTGCTGACGAGCATAAATCATTGGCCATGGAAATGAAAACGCTTATTATTTAAAATAAATTTATTGGAAGGTTTTATTAAAATGCTTCTTAATGGCCCAAAGCCTTTGAGTTTTTATATTTATTTTTTTGAGTTAAACTGAGTTGAAATTTAAATTTTTCAATTCTTTAGCAACAAGGCAATAGGTTGGCCAGGATAATAAATAGTATTCGAGTTCACTAAAAAAATCTTATCTTAATTATTTACAACAACATTCTTTGTAACTCTAAATCAACAAACTATGGACTTTCAATCCGCATTTTCAAGAAGGGTATTTGTTACGATGGGAGGGATGGTGGCTGCTTCTTCACTGGCAGCTGTTGCAGCAGACCATGGAATAAATCCTCCTGTAAAAGATGAAAAGGGAATGCTCAACGTGACCCAATTCGGCGCAAAGGGAAATGGTATTACAGATGATACAGCCGCCATTCAAAAAACTATGAATGCAGCTGCAGCAACCAATGGGTCAGTAATGATTCCAGAAGGGAAGTACCTCTGTTCAGAATTGAAAGTTCCTGCGGGTATTGGTGTGTATGGTTTTCCTGCATCGAGTTATGGAAAAGGTATGGGCACCCTGTTGATTTTTAAAGGAGGAGATGCTAAATGTTTAATCAATCTTACAGGATCATTCGGATCTTATCTTTATGGCCTTTGTCTTCATGGTGGCGACATCGAGGGTGGAGCTCATGGCATCATGGTCGACAAGCCCGATTATGGCAAACAGGAAGACACACCCAGGATTGATATGTGCAGAGTTGAACATTTTACTGGCGACGGTATCCACTTAGAGCGAATCTGGTGTTTTTGCGTGCGGCATAGTCATTGCTTTGCTAACAAAGGCTGCGGACTGCGTGTAAGAGGATGGGATGGATTTATCCTCGACAACTGGTTTTCAGGTAATGGTAAGGCAGGCTTCGGAGCCTATGATGAAAATGCTTCCAACACCTTAACAGGCAATCGAATTGAATGGAATCGTGAAGGAGGTATTGTAATTCAGGGAGGGTCTCATTACAACATCACTGGTAACTATATTGATCGTTCAGGTCGTTGCGGTATCGCATTACTGCAAGGGGCTGCCAACAAAAATTGTCAAACTATTTCTATTACAGGAAATGTCATCTATCGAAGCGGTAAGCCTGAATGGGGCCAGGGCGATGAATTTGATAGTGCTCACGTTCGCTTTGAGTTTGCCAAAGGGTTGGTCTTCACTGGCAATGCAATGAACTCAGGTCGCGATGACAATGCTTCAGGAACCTATTCTCCTAACTTTGGAATGGTACTCAAAGGGCTTGAATGTTCTATAATTAAAGACAATGTCTTGTTTAATGGAATGCTCAAAGAAGTGATAGTAGATCAAGGAGAACACCACGAGGTTGTAATTATTAAAGACAATGTTGGGTCATTGAGAAAAGTGTAAAATCATCAGTAAAATGCTTCGGCGGATAGGTTACTAGGATAAAAATGTGGGGATCAATTTAATATGGCGAAGATAGGTTATTGGAAATTGGGGATACTAGGTCAAATTGCCTGGGCGCAAGTGGGTCAATATGCGTTGATTTTCCAATTTATCACCACGTACTAATTTGTTGGGTATTATCATCATGAAATTTACAATTGCAAGGAAATTCAAATAGCAAAGAGCTAAGCATTTAAAACACGCTCCAAATCCTTCATGATTTGGTAAGAAGTATGGGTATCCATCCCGACACTGTTGTTTTCTAAAACAATTAGTTTTGGAAAATATTTTTTGAAAGCCGACTTTTAGAGTCGGCTTTTTTCGTTTTATATAACTTCTATTTCTAAGACATAAAAAACATTCAAAATTTACCTACCATGATAAAAAAAATGAGTTTATCGTTTATACAGATAAGTGTAATTATTTCTTTGTT
>Ga0114958_10003207_pt1 | contig 11829 bp, 8 predicted proteins | sample C_130208_EF_Meta_FD_89577 | JGI IMG/M metagenome (GOLD analysis project Ga0114958, IMG submission 89577) | Freshwater microbial communities from Lake Croche, Canada to study carbon cycling - C_130208_EF_MetaG | ecosystem: Environmental > Aquatic > Freshwater > Lake | place: Lake Croche, Canada... | reverse complement strand
TTCGTTGGGTTTTCCATCACCTCATTAGCCTAGCAGTGACTTCAAATCTACTTCCTTAAAGAATATGTATCCGAGGGAAATGAATATACCGACGAACATGAAGCCGAGGGTAATGAGGCTGCGGCTGGGGCTAACTTTTGTTTTAGCAATTTCAGCCGGTTCTAATACTTTGAAGATCGGTGTTTCGCGTTGAACTTTAATTTGTGCATCGGTCAATTGGGTACTAAGGGATGCATATAGATTATATGCCATGTCCACCTCATATTGTAATTTTTTGTCATGATCTTTCGCGACATTTAAGAATAAATTTCGGTTTTGATCGCGGTAATTTGATAAGGTAAATAAAGCCTGATCGTACCGTTTTCTAGCTTCAGCTTGTCTCATTTGTAAGAAAGCCAATTCTTTTCTGGCCTTTTCTGTACGGTAATTTATGACGTATTTCGTCAATTGATTCTGCACCAAGCTTATGATATTAGCTGCGGCAAAGGCGTTCGTCATTTTTACGGTTAGTGTGATGATGGCTGATTTTTTATCGATTTCAAGTAGTATGGCACCCTTTAATTGGACGATAGCACTACTTTCTTTTTTGTTTAATTTTAATATGTCAGTTGGTAAAACATTCGACGGAATGGATTCTCCTATTTTTGGCTTTGCTATTTTTGTCGAATCATCATTTGAAAAAAAGGATGGAATAGTTAAAGGTGCTGCGTCTTGTTTTTCATTTAAGTAGGCGACTAGGCTTTGCCATTTTTTCAATTTTGGATTATAAATGTTTGCTTTGATTACTTCCTGTAAAAATGGTGCACTTTGGACAATATTGGGATATAAATCAGGCCGAATGGCTTCAGAACTGCTTCCTGCCCCTCCCAAATCTATTCCTGCCAAGCCAGCTAAGGATTTAAGTCCACTCAGTGCACCTCCCGTTGTTTTTGAATCTAATTCGGGCAATAGTTTAACGGTTGAAACGTATAGGTTTGGTTTGGTTAATGAATATAATGCCCCTATTCCCGCAAATACAAGAGCCATTAAGGCAATAAACAGTTTATAGGACTTTAAAACTCTGTATATTTCACCAAAATTTATTGAAATTTCTCCGTTGTCTTGCGGATTTTTCGGGATATTCGTTTCCGTCGATGACATGGATTATTTAGTTAAATTATTGATTAATGTGATCATGGTCAAGGATAAGGAAGCGAGACTTGTCGTCAATCCAATCATCTCTGCAGTTGAAAGTCCCTTCTTTCGGTCTTTGGGGAATTCAGGGACGACAATCTCCGATCCAGGTTTAATAACGGGGTATTTATGGAAAAACAAAAATTGTTTGATCTGTACCGAAACACCGTTTGCATATTTCACATAAGCCCTGCTCTTATCTGCCTCATCCAAATATCCACCGGCTCCTGAAATATAATCCCGCAAAGATGCTCCTGATTTAAAGGAGAGCGCCAAAGGGTTTTGAACAGCACCAGTTAATTTTACGGTTTGCAATTGGCGTGGAATTTCCAAGCGATCTCCTGCCACCAATAAGATATTTTCCTCCCGATTCGGATCATCCAAAATCAAATTCAAATCGACCCCCACCGTGGTCGAATCACGAAATAATTTCGCACCCTCTAAATAACTATCTTCTTTCAATCCCCCTGCCATGGAAATCAAATCGGAGATTTTTTGCTTTTGATCCTGGATGGCATAGGATCCTGGGTAGTTTACTTGGCCATTAATGGTGACACTTCGTTGTTCTTCGTAATTCGGGGCCCGACGAATCGACAAGATATCAAAAGGCTGAAGGACTAATTGGCTTCCTTCATTGCCCAATTGCAAATTGCCGTCAATCTCAAAGGTCTTAATCAACACCTTCGCATCACCTGGTTCACCTGCTCCATGGGATATAATACGGCGGGCTAATTCCAATTTTGCATAACTCGCCGATACCTTCAAGCCTTTCGCCATCAAAATCAAGTCCCCCACACGCATGCCTTCCCGGTAATCAAATTCGCCCGGTTCATTAACTTCCCCTACAATATTGACCATGAATTTCTCCTTGATTTCATCTAAACCATAAACCTTTAAAATATCTTCGCGATGCAGCGCTACATCGGGTGCCTCGCCACGTAGAATTTTTCCTAGGTCTAAGGAAATCATTTCTGGATCATAATTTTCCTTCCGACGGGTTATCGTCGCGCGATTCAAAAAGGCATTTTCTTTCGTTCCTTCCGCTTTTTTAATCAATTCTTTGACCGTACTTAAACCTGCTTCCATCGCATAAATGCCTGGACGGAAGACTGCCCCTTCGACTTCAATCCGGTTTTCATAGCGGTTGATAATTGTTCCAATCGTATATAAATCCCCGTTTTGCGGCAAAAAAGTCGCTACCTCATCTTGGGTCACATTAACTAATTTCAACTCGCGAGACGTGTTTCTACGCGCGCTAAATGTATAAGTATATGCTTTGTCAGTGAAACCGCCAGCATATCTCAATAAATCCTTAATCGTTTCCCCTTTCACCGCCTCGAAAACCATCGGACGTTTCACCTCACCCACAAATTCCACCCGAGTTTCATAATCTCCGATGCGAATTACATCTTGATCCTGTAAATGGATATTGTCTTTTTGATCCGCGCGTAATAAGAAATCATACAAATCCAAGGTGCGAATGAGTTTGTTTCCGCGAATCACACGGATGTTTCGATAAGACCCATTTTCATTCGGTCCACCGGCCAAATAGAGGGCATTAAATACAGTCGCCAACGAAGAAACCGTATAGGTTCCAGGGTTTTTCACCTCACCGGTCAACGTGACCTTTATACTACGCACATTTCCAAGCGTTACCTGGGCAGAAGAACCTGAACCGGGCTTATTCAATCCTTGGTACAATTGGCGCAAACGACTCACAATCCGCTCTGAAGCCAATTCGATCGACATACCATTTACGTAAATTGGACCTAAATTTAATATTTTGATGGTTCCTTCTGGACTAACGCGTACTTTGAAATTGTCCAATACATCACCAAAAATATCGATGTTTAATTCGTCATCTGGGCCTAACTGGTAGTTTTTAGGTGTGGCGATTTTGAGGTTGGGTTCGAAATTTAGTTTTTGGTTATTAAATAGGTTGTCGCCATAAACTTTTTTAGGTACTAGCTTATCAACGGTATTATCTACTGCTTTTTTTTCATCTTTCTCCACTTCTCCATTTGTCACTCGCTCGGTGGTCGATTCATCTGAAGTTTTGGTTCCTGTTACATTGGTTTTAGATATCCGTTCCCGCATCCGCGCAATGTCAGCCGCCGTATAGCCCTGTGCTTTGGCAGCTGTTTCGATTTGCGCCTCGGTCATCCCGCTGGATTGTGCTTTTTGGAAAAACAAAGTCACCTCTTCATCTGTCAATTCATCCACTTTCTTTTTAGTAGCTACCTGCGCTTGCACGAGGGAACTGATCAGTAAGCTAACGAAAACGAACAGGAGCAGAAAACGTTTTTTCATCATAAATTGAAAATTTTAGAACAAATTTAGGTAAAATATAACAGTCTTAACTTGTTAATGGATGTATAATTTATTAAGTGGTTGTAAAATTAAAATTTCGGACAAGCAGTTATCCGTTTCCACTTAATAAATGGTTTTTTGAAGGACATATCCCAATCAAATAAATAGGCAATCGATATTTCATGTGCCCCGCCAGTAGAAATCCCCAAATTCGACGTCGTCATATCATAGGAATAACCGATCGAGAAACTATCTTGCCGATAACCCACCAAAAACACCATCGACTCGCGCGCAGAGGAAACTCCCGATTTTTGAATCGGAATGCCTCGGTACCAAGCCCCCAAAACCATCGGCGCTAGAGTCAAATAGGCCCCCACATCCATTTGGTCAAAATTCCCTTGATGTTTGTAATGTAAAACCGGACTCAAACTTTTCTCGTTATTTCGCGCGCTGTATTCATTTTCCTCCAAATAGGCACTTTCAAAATCGATTTTGGTACCCACCTGCAAGCTGTATTTAGGTGCTAAAAAATCCTCTGAGGTATACGGGAGCGGTGGGATGGTCGGGCTATCTTTCAAGCTATTCACAAAGGATTTATTCGGGGCATTCAAGTGATGCACGGAAACGCCCACCCATGTATTCCTTGTGCTAAACAAAGCACCGGCGGAAAGATCGAGGTATTGTTTGTTGGGAACAATTTTATTTAAAATCGGATCATTACTGGACCCATAGGCACCCGAACCCAATAAATTCGTTACCTGATCCCCAAAAATCAAATTGGATGTATTCAATCCGCGATTCACAAAAGCCCCTTCCATCCCTAAGGAGAGGCTACTTTCTTGGTTTAAATTAATGTGATAGGCATATTGCAGACCTAAACTCGTCGTTTCTAAATTCGCAAATTGCTTATCACTGCTGGCATAAAATCCGATGCCACTACTTAAAGCACCTAGGCTGATATCGCCTGAAACAGAAGAATACTGATAATTTGCGTCCAAATTAGGCCATTGGGAGCGGTGATTAAAATTAATTTTGGAAGTACCTTGCACGCCGGCGAAGGCAGGGGAGATGAGCTGGGGCGCCGCGTAAAATTGGGACAACTGCGGATCCTGTCCATGCACCTCCGAGAGGCCAAAGAAAATGAGTAACAAACATGAAAAAATTCCAGCGATTTTTCTCATAAATTTGCGCTTAGCCCCGCAAATTACAGGATAAATTACCAAAAACCAATAATTTGCGCTAATTTGTGGTCTATGCGTGGATTCGTCTTTATAATTGCCTTGCTTTTTTTGAATAGCTTGTCCCTGCAGGCACAGAAAATTGTCGTGCGAAATAATTGCATCACTCAATGCGCAAATTGCACCAGCAATCCAAGCGCCGACATGGCCACGGTCTTCGAATTATCCGAAGTTCCAGTTACAGGAACCACCTATTTTTGGGATTTTGGCGAGCCGAATTCACCAGGAAATACCTCAACCAAAGCTACCGGTATTCATCAATATTGTAGTCCCGGAAAAAAAATTGTTAAACTGACTTTGGTGAATGGAACGACACCTAAAAAAATTGATTCCGTCGAAGTAATCATTGGACAATTACCCTATGTCTATTTAGGAAAGGACCAAAACGATACGACCAAAACAATTTGTAAAGGGCAAGGCTTAGTTTTAGAGGCTTTTGGGAAAGTCGGAAAACCGAATTATCCGGTCCAAGTAACTTGGTATCCAGGTGGGCAAACCACGGATAATATCAAAGCTGATAGTTCTGGTTGTTATTCGGTCCAAGTCAAAGACCCCGTCTCAGGTTGTACTACGGAAGCCAAAATGCAAGTCAAAATTTGCGGGGACCGCGATCCTGATGCAAATCTAATAAAAGCGAATAAGGCTTGGTATTTCGGTAATGGCGCCGGCATTACCTTCACGAATCCTTCCAATCCCACGCCGACCACCGGTAAAATTTCAGTTCCCAATGGGGTTGCCAAAATGGAAGATCCTTCGCAATCAAATGGTTTGATTTTTTACACGGACGGCGTACGAGTATATGATAAATTCAATCGCCCCATATCTTTTTCGGATACGACCAAACGCTTAAATAACGATATCGGAAATTCTCAAGGAGTTACGATTATACCGAAGACCTCGTGCAAGGGTTGTCAAGCCGAATATTACGTATTTACCCTGCATAAAAATGCTGCCGGTGAAAATTTGGTTTATTACAGCATTGTAGACATGAAACTGAACAAAGGCCAAGGTGGTATCTCGGTGCTCAATGAACTCCTCAGTCCTGTGGCGACAACCTCAAGAATTTTAGCCTCGCAAGGCGGTCAGGGGTTTTATTGGCTCATTACCCAAGATGCGAATTCGAATGTCACAAGGACCTACAAAATAACCAATTCGGGTATTTCGGCGCCAAGCGTTTCTAGTGGGGGAACCACCTTGACCGCGAGCAGTGGAACGAATGGAAACACGAAAATCTCCACCGATTGGACTAAAATGGCCATCACGATTCCAGGTCCGCCAACGAACAAGATTGATCTATATGATTTTAATGCGGGTACCGGAAAACCGACGTTCAATACGAGCATTGATTTGGGTGCCAGTCCGCCCACGGTCTATGGTGTGGAATATTCAGCCGACAAAAAAGTAATATATATAAGTATGCAAGGGGATGGGTCGACGGTGAAATCCCAGATTTTGCAATATGATATTTCCATTAACCGTAAATCTCACATCGATTCATCCAAAACATTAGTCTATGAAACGATGGATAAAATCGGCGCCTTACAAATCGATCCGATTACTCAGTCCATTATTTTTGTGGCGATTCAAGGAAGCAATACATTGGCCAAAATTACGAATACAAATGGCTTGTTAAACCCCGCAACCCCGCTTCCTTTACAGGCTAAATTCGACCTGAATGCGGTTACTTTTCCTGCGAGTGTGACGAGCCAATTAGGGCTTCCGCCTTCCATTCCCATCCCACCTAATCCGGAAGGGCCGCCGACTATCAAGCAAACCTGCGATGGACTTGTGTTTAAATATACGATTGATAAAAAACTCTGTGACCCGATTGAAAATACCCGCATCGATTGGAAAATCTATCAAACTAGCCTCAGTCTCTTTCCAAATTCCGCTGGCATCATGGTACCAAAGGATACGACAAAACTATTACACAGATTCACTGGACCTGAACTGCGCTATGAATTTAAAAAATCAGATACCTATGTGATTACGGCTGCCATCACAAACATATGCGTCCCCAATTATTTATTGGACGCCCAAGAATTTGTCATCGATGTGCTTAAACCATTCACCCTCGCCCCCGAATTTAATCGGATTTGTAAAACGAATGCCACGATCAAATTAGATAGTATTCCTCCTTCCCGAAATTTGATTTTCGAATGGAGCAATGGACAAAAAACACCGACGGCCACCATCCCAAATCCAGGTGGGGAATTGAGTGTGATTTTGACAGATACGGCGAGCGGTTGTACCGTAAAAGCAAACACCAAAGTCAATTTTTTAACCAATAAAATGGTCATGCCACCGACCGATTTTTCCATTTGCATGGATGAGCCGGTGCCATTTACCATTACGCTCAATACCAGCCCCAAAGACCTTGTTTTTGATTGGTCAGGTCCCGGTGGAGCGACATCTACGAAAAATCAAATACGAGTTACCCAAAATGGAAAATATGATGTCAAAATAACAGACAAAGAAGGGTGTATCATGTCGCTGACCTTTCCGGTGGCAGATCGTTGCGACGCATCCGTTCTCGCACCCACCATTTTCACGCCCAATGGCGACGGGAAAAATGATGATTTCATTCCCAAGCCGAAATCGGATCCCCGAACCGAGATGATTAGCCTTCAGATTTTTAACCGCTGGGGTGAGATGCTCTATACCCAAACCAAATCCCGCTCTTCCGAGGAATTGAAATGGAATGGTTTAGTGAATGGTAAAACCGTCCCCCAAGAATCCTATGTTTGGGTCGTCAATTTCAAGGCCGTGGACTATCCTGATAAAGGAATTCAAACCCAGCGAGGTGCCGTTATTGTGGCATATTAGCCTTTTTTACCGCTTAATAAGATTAAGACCATTAGATAAATTTCTCAAGGATTTCCTTTTAGCATGCCTTTGTTTTGTAGCACGTTAAGTTCTACAAAAGTTTTCACTCATGCGAAAAATTTTACTAAGCATATTTCTTATGCTTCCTTTTCTTATTGCCTCCGCGTTAACGCCAGGTGAAACAGTTAAAATTAGAACCGAGCCCTCGGGCGCTGAGGTTCAATTAAATGGCCGCTATATCGGTAAATCACCCCTTGAAATCACGGTGGACTATACCAGAAAGTCTAACTTCCTTTATTTCACCAAAATTGGCTTCCAAGGCCAACGTGTGGATTTGACAAAAAATCAAAAAAAAGTATCCGTACCCCTAGTTCCTGAGAAAATTAAATGAAAATTTCCTTTTTAACGCGCTTCATCGCTTTTTGGAAAGGGCACAAAATCGTGGAATTGTATTCTTCGAAAAATCTACGTACCTATACCACTGTCGCTGAAAAAGACAAAAAAGGTAGATTAGTTTGCCGAATCCCCCGATTTTCGAAGGATTGGGAATACATTGATATTATTTTATTGCCCAACGGGAAACTCGAATTTCCTGAGGAAAAACTAAATGACGGCGGCCTCGATCAGTGGAAATAATCAATAAGCCCGCACTTCGATACCCTTCATAAAATTCACAAAGGCTTTATTGACCACTTGATTTCCTCCCTGTGTGGGGAAATTCCCCGTGAAATACCAATCTCCCAAATGATTTGGACAGGCCACATTTAAATTAGCCACCGTTTGATAAATGACCGAAACCTCGGCATTCAAATGCTTTGGTTTAACAATCTCAGCAATCTTCGCCGAAATCTCCTCATCCGTAAAGGGCGCATACACCGCCTTCACAAAATTCTCCGACTTCGCCGTTCCATTTTCTAAGGCCAATAGGCATTTCAAATGCACCTCTTCCAAAATATGCTCTATATCTCGCTCCTTCAATAAAGCCAAGGCCGCACGGAAAGCCACAAATTCCTTCATCTTCGACATATCAATCCCATAACAATCCGGATAGCGAATCTGTGGCGCAGAAGACACTATGACAATCTTCTTTGGCGATAATTTATCCAATAAACTTAAAATACTCTTCTCCAAGGTCGTCCCCCGCACAATCGAATCATCGATCAACACCACCGAATCCACACCCTTATTTATCACCTCATAGGTCGTATCATATACATGCGACACCATATCATCCCGCTGGTTATCATTCGTGATAAACGTTCGCACTTTCACATCTTTGGAAATCAATTTCTCCACCCGCGGCCGGAAGGTCAATAATTCCTCCAACTCCTCTTCAAACAAAATCCCCTCCATAATCGCCTTCTTTCGCTCTTTGGCCAAATGATCCTCCAATCCATCAATCATCCCCAAAAAGGCCGTCTCTGCCGTATTTGGTATATAGGAGAAGACCGTATTTTTTAAGTCATGATGAACCTCTTCGAGAATTTGAGGTATTAATAATTGGCCTAATTTCTTCCGCTCATGGTAAATATCTGGATCCGAACCCCTCGAAAAATAAATCCGTTCAAACGAACAAGATTTTTGTTCCAACCGATCAATAAATGGCTCCTCTTTCGCTGAACCATCCATCTCAATAATCAGCGCATGTCCCGGTGTCACTTCCCTAATCTCACTATATTCACAATTAAACGAGGTTTTAATCGCCTGCTTCTCCGAAGCCACCACCACTACTTCATCATCCATATAATAAAATGCCGGACGAATTCCCGCAGGATCCCGAGCGACAAAACTTGCCCCATAGCCAGTCATCCCCACCATCGCATATCCGCCATCAAAATCTTTGCAAGATCGCTCTAATACGCGTTTAAGATTAATTCGCTGGGCGAGCACATCCGATAATTCCGGGTTCTCATATTGATCCCGATACTTCAAAAACTGCCGCTGATTCTCTTCATCCAAAAAGTGACCGATCTTCTCCATCACCGTCACCGTATCCACTTTTTCCTTTGGATGCTGACCCAAGGAAACGAGTTTGTCGAATAGGTCATCCACATTCGTCATGTTGAAATTCCCCGCCATCACTAAATTCCGACTACGCCAGTTGTTCTGCCGCAACATCGGATGGCAATTCTCGATCTCATTCTGCCCATGGGTCCCATACCGCAAATGCCCTAAAAGCACCTCACCCGTAAACGCCACATTATCCTGCCACCACTGCGCATCATTCGGAGCATCGATGCCCGTTTCACGCTTGGCGTCTTTGGCCAACTTATGTGCTTTCTTAAATTTCTTATCGATTTTACTAAAAATATCTGCGACTGCTTGTGGTTCTACCGATCGGTAGCGGCTAATGTATCTGTGCCCTGGTTTTACGTTGATTTTGATATTGGCTACTCCCGCTCCGTCCTGCCCCCGATTCACTTGTTTTTCCATCATTAAGTACAACTTTTTGAGGCCGTACATGGGGTTGTCGTATTTATCCAAATAATATTGGAAGGGCTTTCGCAGGCGGATTAGGGCAATTCCGCACTCGTGCTTAATGGAATCAGACATTCAGTTTTTTTAGAAGAATTGTTGGTATCAAAATCACTCAAAATTAGGGAATTATTAGCTATCCCAAACCTAAATTTTACATTTTTTTAATACGAGTTTCTTAAAGGCTAAATAGAAGGTTTGGAGCAAGAAGACACAGGATTATACCAATGGCTAAGCATATAAAAATCCAAGATCCAAAACCTTTTTCTAATGCCCCCCCTTCGCTCACTTCAGCCTTTTTTAAATACATTCGAAAAGGAATTTTCAAATAGTAATAAATCGAAATCGCCGTACAAAATATCGCCACCGCTAGCAAAGTTAAGATTGCCAGGGAATTATGCGTTTGGAAGCTTTGCCAAAGTAAAGAAAAATACGTGATTTTCGCCAAAAAAGTACCCGCCGGCGGTAATCCGATCAGGGCAACGAAACCGAGTAATAATAAACCTGCCTTTCCCGGTTGGCGCGCCGCATAGCCATCCCATCTATTCAAATCATCTGCCAGGTACCCACTTTCACCCTCTTCCGCCAAATAAAATACCAACATCGTACTCAATCCATACGTCAGCCCATAAAATACCAAAGCTTTAGTAGCTTCCTCCGCCGGAAATAACCAAGCCATCGCCATAAAACCGCCATGCGCGATGCTCGAATAGGCGAGGAGGCGTTTCGTGTTTTTCTGCCCCAAGGCGCCCAAATGACCGACCAATAAAGTTAGTATCGCCAAAATTGCGATTACTTGGAACATCTCCGTTGGGATGATATGCATCAAACGAATCCCCAACCAAGCCGCCGCAATTTTGGGGGCTGTCGAAATCCAACTCATCCAGCCCGCCGGCAAACTTTCCAGCACATCCGGACTCCATGGATGCAAAGGAGCCCATGCCATTTTAAATAAGATACCGGCCCCAAGCAATCCCAAGGCCAATCCCACCAAACTCGGATCCGCCATCGACAAGGCCCTCGAAAATTCCGGATGATGCAAATACAAGGTCCCCGAAAGACCATAGATCAAAGAAACGCCATATAAAAACATGGCCGATGTACCCATTCCAAACAGGATATAGGGCAAGGATGCCCGCGCCCCTTCTTGGTCTTTTCGAATGCCGACCAACACATAGGTCCCCAAGGACATCAATTCCAAACTCAAATACACCGTCAACCAATGATTACTTATCCCCGTCAAAACAGCCCCAGCCAAGACGCTCAAAAAGCCGATTTGCTCCTCCAAATGAAAGGATTTCGACCGAGCCTGATTAACCACCAACAACACAAAAGCCAGCAGAATGACCAATAAATTGATCACATTACTTCCTTCATTGATATAAAATAACTGAAAGGACGCAAATCCGACCGAATGCATCGCGTAGCGCTGATAAGCTAATACCACCATGAGAGCCAACCCGATTTGCGTAATGAAATAACGCCAAGAACTCGCTAATTTCTCCGATTTGCCATGCAAAAAAAGTTCCGTGAAAATGCCCAAGATCAATAACACGCAAATCCCCAATTCAGGGATGATCCATTCATAACCCTGAAGGACTCCATCCAATCGGCCAGCAATTCCCGGAAGCAAATCAGCTAAGATCATGAACGAATGTATGATTTTTTAAGTTCTAATTTTTGAGCTAAATAAAAGGCTGTAGGATTATCTTTTAGGCCAACCATCTCCTCCGGCGTCCCCTCAAAACAAATATTTCCCCCATTTTCTCCGCCTTCCGGCCCCAGGTCGATGATGTGATCCGCACAT
>Ga0114958_10003206_pt1 | contig 11837 bp, 10 predicted proteins | sample C_130208_EF_Meta_FD_89577 | JGI IMG/M metagenome (GOLD analysis project Ga0114958, IMG submission 89577) | Freshwater microbial communities from Lake Croche, Canada to study carbon cycling - C_130208_EF_MetaG | ecosystem: Environmental > Aquatic > Freshwater > Lake | place: Lake Croche, Canada... | reverse complement strand
TTAATCTGTGATGGATTTGATTTGCTTAAAACCATCGCATTCGGTGCCGACATTCTTTCTATATGTGTGGTCTAAACACTTTACGCAAAATTCTATAGAATGTCGTCGGGTCCTTATTCACTCACACTTTTAGTCGATAAGAGTAATAAAGCACTTGTTGAAAAAGCCAAGGAATTTGGTGAACAACTTCTCAAGGCTTCGCGCACAATCGATCGGCGTCGTATTGGCATTATAAAGATTCTCGATCCTCGTGAACCACCTTCTATTTCTGATTTGGCGGTCCATTGGGAAACTCCTCACGGTTCCTGGCTTCCATGGTCTACCCTTTCTATGTTTCGTCTCAACTCTGAAACGTGGAGTAACGAATGGACCTACTTGAAAAGTCAATTCGATCTTGTTCTTGAAGATCTAGATGCCGTACCTATTATGAACTCCATTCATGAGATGTTTCTTAATAAAGATCCACTTCCTAAACATATGCCGCCGTTGCTAAATACGCAGGATTGCCCCTTTATCAGTGTTGTAACACTGGTACATAATCGTCCCAAGTTTGTCCAGAATGCTTGTTTTAACCTTCTTACCACCGATTATCCGAAAGAGAAGATTGAGTGGGTTGTTGTAGATGATTCAGAACCAGACCAGAGTGCCAGTGATCGTATCATTCATTTCCAACAAGCTTTTCCAGGAAAAGTGACTTACATTCCCCTCGTGAAAAAGGCACGTGTTGGCAAAAAGCGTAATCTGGGTGTTTCACGTGCCGCTCATGATATCGTGTTGATGATGGACGATGATGACCATTATCCTGTCACGAGTTTCCGTCGTCGTGTGGCGTGGCTTTTAAAAGATCGTGTACCACATTCCTGTGGTGTGTGTACCACCATCGCCATGTATGATCTTTTGAATGGTAAGAGTGCCGTCAATTCTCCACCCTTTGAACTCGGGGTTTCGAAACGTTGTAGTGAGGCTACTTTGACGTTTTTCAAAGGGTTTTGGAAGGAGCGGCAATTTCCTGAGAGTAATGTTGCGGAAGGTGAGGGATTTTTAGAAGGACGTGAACATGAAGTTGTGGAAATGCCACCACAACAAATAATTGTGGCATTTTCACATGGAACCAATATATCTTCACGTAAACTACCTGCCGAAGCTGGTCAAGGTTGTTTCTGGGGATTTGAACCCAGTTTTCTGAAATTTATCCACGGACTCGTCGGCGTGTCCGTTGACGATTCCCCTTCTTAGATTTTTTTCTTGAACCTCCCACTTTTTTATTATTTGAGGATTTAGGTTTAGCTTCTGACTTGGCCTCTGACTCCTTAGAAGGTTCAATACCCGCCGCTGTACTTAATTCTTTCTTAGCCTCCTCCTTAGCCTGCTCCACAGCCTTCTCTCTCACCGCCTCCTTTACTTCCTCTTTAGCTTCCTCTCTGGCTTCTGCCTTAACTTCTGCCTTAACTTCCTCTACAGTTTCTACTGGAGGTTTTACATCCGGTTCTTCTGCTTCTAATGGTTTTGTCGCTGTCTCTTGTACTGTTGTAGGGGCAAACGCTTGTTTTCCTGCTTCCACAATATCCGTCGGCACATTTTTACAGTATTCAGCAATTTTCTCGTCAAGGGTTGGAATATTCATTAATTCAAGGGCAATTCGCAAAGGCGGTATTTTCAAAGCTGGTTTAAGAATCTGTTGAAATATCGGATTACAGAAAACAGCTGGTTGATGTAAAATACTCTGTAAATTCTGAATATCATCAAACGACGGAAAACGATCCATCGGTACGCGCGGAAATTTTACTTTCGCACCTACGGTTGCCACTTCTTTTTGAGCCTGTGCTTCAATCGCATCTAATTTCTTATTAAAATCTTCTACATTTAGTTTCGCTGTATCCATCAATTGTTGTATTTGTAACCTGACAAAATCTGGACTGACAACTGTTAATATCCATAACCAAAAACCTACAAACATCGACTTTCCACCGGCATACATATCTTCTTCGATACGATTTTGAATATCTGGACTTATGAAATTATATACCCATCGTGAAGTTTTTCCCAAGAATCCCATTAATAACATATCACGACTGAATGCCCCCAAAAAGGAAAGAATACCGTCTTTCCATTCACCACGCGAAATATCAAAAATACCTAGAACAATTGATAAGACCTGTCTCAGAGTTTTATTATCATAATCTGAATTTGATAAAGAAATACTTACAAATAAACGTATCGATTCTAGAACAGCATTGATCATGGGTAAAATCATACGGGCTGGAAATTGTAGTCGAAATGGAAGATAAGGTGGTCTTGGTCCCACATGAGGGTCTTCCTTCATAGAATTAATAATCGCCACAGGTCCCAGAATCTTTGCAAGTTGCTTATTTTTTGTGTCCAGTGATGCCAGCATATTGCGAATTCCATAAAAGGCCGAATCAAGACTTAGTTGACTTGATTCAATCGCGGGTAGCGTTTGAACGAGAGAACCTTCTGTTGAGGGTTTCAAAGCCAACTGTGTGCGTTCTCCTCCCATTTGTGTTTTTTTCTCTTCTAGTTCAAAAAAGCGTGGTACACATTCTTCTAGAACTTGTTTCTGTCCCTCTGTCCAATCTAAATCTTTCGTCCACCCCTTTTCACCCTTAGCATCCTTATATGCCAAGAGTGTTGTACTAAATGTATTCATAGCACTATACAAAAAATTAGGAAGTTCATCCTTGTGTTCTTTCACGTAATTTTTTGTTTTTTCAATTTGGTCCAATACTTCTTTTTGTGTAATTTGAGCGGGTTCTGAATCAGAACCCTCCATCCTATTCTTATCCTAGTAATTATTGGCGCTTTATTCGCTTATCCGCTTCGCTTATCCGCTACACATCAAACATCCCTCCGCCTCTGCCGCCTCATATTCCTTTGCTAGTTTATCCAAGTACTCTTGACGCTCCTTCTTTTTATTCTGTGCCTCATTTGTATCGGGAACTTTCTCCTTCTCCTTCTCCTTTTCTTGTTCCAATGTTGCGAGCAATGTCGGATCTACCGTAAACTTCTGTGCCGTGACTGCTGCTCGTGTGCGCAGATAGTAGCAACCCGATTTTAGACCCTGTTTCCACGCATGGAAATGCATGCTCGTCATCTTGGCATACGACGGGTCCGCTACAAACAGATTTAAACTCTGACTCTGGCAAATGAAGGCGCCTCGCTGTGCTGCCAAATCAATCAGTGTACGCTGCTTGAGTTCCCATGCCGTGCGATACAAGAACTGAATATCTTCCGGAATTTCCTTGATTCCTAGAACACTTCCATTCTGTGCTAGAATCTTCTGCTTCAAATTATCATTCCATAGACCACGTTCCACCAAATCCTTGAGCAAGTACTTGTTCATTACAATAAACTCGCCCGCCAAGGTACGACGACTATAAATGTTGCTCGTGAAAGGCTCAAAACACTCATTGTAACCTAGAATCTGGCTCGTGGAAGCTGTGGGCATGGGTGCCATCAAAAGCGAGTTACGAATTCCATGCGCCATAATCGACTCCCTCAGGGCCGACCACGCCAGAGTTCCGTCCTGTTCCGTCAGTGGAATCACGTGCCACATATCTGGCTGTAGAATTCCCTTTGAAACAGGAGAACCCTGGTACGTTTCATAAGCTCCTTCCTTCTGTGCCAAAGCACAGGATTCCGTGAGTGCTGCGAAATACATGTGCTCGGCAATACGCTGATTTAGGTCCGCGGCCTCCTTGGAATCCCATGCGTACCGCATGAGAGCAAAGACATCTGCCAAACCCTGAATACCCAAACCTACCGGACGATGACGCATATTCGATCGACGCGTCTCAACGGTTGGGTAATAGTTGATATCAATCACACGATTCAAATTGCGAATGGCTATACGCGTAACATACTCTAGTTTGTCGAATTGGAAAACTCCATCTTTAACAAAGGCTGGGAGACCGATTGAGGCCAAATTACAAACTGCTGACTCGTTAGCGTCACTGTACTCAATTATCTCGACACAGTTCCCTGTGAGTATGCCATTAAATACACCCGCATGATTCGCAGGTTCGTTGAAACAATATGTATCATCTACACGACCAAGGTCGATTACTGACTCAACTGTTACAAACTGTTCGGCATTTCGCTGTGGTTCGCGAATGGTCCAAACAAGGCGATGTGTAGTAAGTCCAAGATTACCAAGACGATAAAGTCCACTTGAACTAATAAGAATACGCCAAATTGCCTGACAGTTAAACTCTTTCTTACCTCCATGCCCGTCAGGAAGTATTGCAACATGTACATCACGACTCTTTGTTACCTTTGCTGAAACACCAAGGGTTTGTAGCATAAGACGAATATCTTCAAGAAATGTAAAGTGAATCGAACAAATCTGTGCTGACTCATTATCTCCATTTCGTACAATACATCCATCACTATCAAGAAGACCCGCAAACCAATCAAGACGACACTTAATCGACGCATTCATGGGAACATAAAATTTCTCCTTGAGTTCATCGGGCAAACATGTATTAATACGACCTGTAGCATCAGGCGTATACGTTGATGAACGAATGGCAAGGTGTTCGATCAAGTTTTGTTTCTCACCATAAAGACATAGAATTTTCTTTCCATTATTCATTGTACCATCACCACAGAAGAATCCGTGTGTGTAAGGATGTAGAATATTCTCATTTGCATTTCCCTCCATGACTGGAAAGTCACACTTTGCCAATTTCATACCCTCCTTCAGGTCCTGTGCCGCAACACGTGTAGCGTCTTTCAGGGGCTTTCGATCGTGATACGCCTCACGAATGATAAATTTATGATAGGGGGTACAGTGGAGTGATGCTCCGTTACTCAAATTTACATGAATAAGGCGTTGGGTTACACCTGTTTTATGGACGGTTGTCGTGGACCATCGTTCTCCATTCCACACCTTTACGGTTTCATTTTCAAGAGTAGAAATTTCTACATGACCCTTATCGGTAAGAATCAGTGTCTCGGGTGCTACGCATAAATTTGAAGACTTGATCGTTCCCAGATTCTTCTGATTGCTCTTTAGATTTGCGGCGTCCTTGTACAAGATATACGGCGTACCCGTCTCCATCTGTGTATCCAGAATCTGGAACCACAGTTTCTGAGCACTGACTGTCTTACGACCACGACCCTCGCGCTCGTAGCGTATATACAATTCCTCGAATTGCTCACCCACCACGTCGGCAAGTCCTGGGGCTTCCGTGGGGCAGAACAGAGTCCACTCCCCATCCTGCTCGACACGCTTCATGAACAAGTCTGAAATCCATAGAGCATAGAACAAATCACGTGCGCGCTCCTCTTCCGTCCCTGAATTCAATTTGAGACGCAGGAAATCCTCCACATCGGCATGCCAAGGCTCCAAATAAATCGCGAAAGAACCGTTGCGTTTTCCGCCACCTTGATCAACGTAGCGTGCCGTATTATTAAAGACTCGCAACATCGGTACAAGACCATTACTCATTCCATTCGTTCCACGAATAATCGAACCCTTGGCACGAATACTATGACAGTGAAGACCAATTCCACCCGCATACTTGGAAATCATTGCGCAATCACTCAGCGTCTTGTAAATTCCCGCAATACTGTCATCATGAATCGACAGAAGGAAACAAGAGGATAATTGCTGCCTTGGTGTGCCAGCATTGAACAGTGTCGGCGTGGCATGTGTGAAATATTTATGACTCATGATATCATAGGTCTCAAAGGCACGGGATATATCGTTTGACCACAGCGCAAGAGCCACGCGCATCCAAACATACTGTGGACGTTCTAGGATTTTCCCTGTAGCATCCTTGAGCAAATAAGATTTCTCAAGAGTCTTGAACCCGAAATAATCAAAGAAGTAATCACGATCGTGCTGAATATAAGCATCGATTTCTCGGCCGTGACGTTTGATTACGTCCAGAAGTTCCTCGCTAATGTATGACATTGGCTCGCCCGTCTTGGGCATTTTCTGATTTCCGAGCGTGTTCATAACAGCACAGAAAGAAGGGTCAGTATTCTTATGGTGATTACTCACAGTAATACGCGCGGCCAGCGTGCCGTAGTCTGGATGGACGGTCGCGAGATTTGCGGAGAGTTGGCTTGTGAGTTCATCCAGTTCCGTTGTCTTGACACCGTCATAAATCTGTGCGAGAATCTTCTGCGCAATGGCTGCTGGGTTTACAGTAAGATTGTCTGAGGCTCGCTTGATACGCTCCAAGACCTTGTCGAAACTGACCTCCTCCTTGCGCCCGTCCCGCTTCAAGACATACATGCTACGATTGGGAGAGAAATCCATTTAGTATCTATGCCGCAAAAACGTGGTGACACCTTATCAATTTTTTACTTTTCACGGTACAAATAGATAGGCGAATGAGTCAATTCGCTATGAATGCCACCGCAACTGTAGTAATTATTTTTATAGCCCTTGTATTATCGCTGGGTCTTATGCGATATCAAGAAGCCGCGGGAGTACCCATTGTACGTGCGGGTATCCCAGCAACGTGGGCCATGTACCCTAGCAAAGAAGGATTTCAGAATGAGGGCTCCTTAGAACCCATTAAAAGAACACTAGAACAATGGCTTCCTGCTCCCGAAGCATTAGTCAAGAAGAGTGACTGTGATACCAATGCCCCCGCCCCATACAAAAGCGAAGGCAAGAACCCTTCCAGCAGTTATACCCTTCTCGATGGTTGGCTCAAACCGGTCGTGGCTCCCTGTCCCGTCGGTCCCACTGCTCAACAATGCTGGAATAAAGATTATACACGCTCTCTTGAACGTGCGGGCTCTTTTGCGCAACGTACCAACAATTACCAACACGGAAACGCCGAGTCTTGTACGGCATTGAATCACGATTTGATTCTTGATTTCTACAAACCGGTGACAAGTGAGGGGGCGTTTCAGGTCTAGACCAGTGCCCAGCGGTCTAAAACAGAATAAAGTAATATATATATCCACATTGTAATGAAAGATATGTATATATATGGTGATAGCCATCCTCTTTTATTATTTAATAACTGTAAACTTCCCCATACAAATCTCTTTCAATACGCTATAACCATGTATCGTATAGGACGAGATAACTCAATTTATAATTTTAAGAAAGAACATAATCAGGCAGATAGAGTTTTTTGTTTACTGTACGGAGAAGTGGACGTTCGATGTCATATAGGGACCCATGTAAAGAATGGTAGGAAACTACATGATATTTGTTACGAACTGGTACTATCCTATTTTAATACTATTTACAATAATATAATAAGATATGAAAAAATAATCATAATTGCCATTCCACCACCCGTGGATAAAGCAGACCATAATCATAATCATGATATACCCTTTGTTGGTACGAATTCAGAACGTGTGTATTATACAAATGTTATGAATACATTACTTGAAGAATTTTGTAATCAGTTTTCCTATATATATTTTAATCCATATGAGCCTTATAAACGGGAGGATGGATGTTTGAACTATACACTTTCTGATAATTGTCTACATATAGGAGATAACGCGCACTTTTTGAACGAGTTGTATAAGATATTGTTATAGCACCATTTCCGCCTTTTCTGATTTCTCTGATTCTGTATCTACGAAAGCATATTTCGGTTTTGCTTCACGAGGTTTTCTCGAAGATTCTGGAAGTGTCCATGCCCCTGTTTTGGCTGCTTCCACGTCCTTCCAGAAAGCTTCTTCTGCTGGTACACCCAAACTCTGATACCAATCTCGTGATCGCTTGACTGTCGTGAGAAACCACACATTTGTATGCCACGCAATTTCCTCCACGATTTCTTCACCTTCTGCCAAGGTGGGACGCCATTCCGTATCGTTAACGGGTGTGTATTCATAGCGTAGCTCCTCACCCTTCTGTACAATATAAATAACACCTCTATATTTCGGAGTTTCTTCTGGTGCTTTGTAGGAAGTCTTATAAGTCGATACAAACTTCACTTCTAAATAATCACATTCTTCTACATCTCCCACCTCCATTTGGATTTGCATTTGAATATGATAATCTTCTGGAACTTTATTGAAAATTTCGCGTGTGACCGGTGCCTTGAATTCCACGAAACGTGCGAGGTGTTCTTTTGACTCTGTGTTATCCTGGACGACCAGTCCATCAGGGCTCGCACCCAAGCGTGGATTGGTTTTATGACGCAGACGACCCAATTCACCCACTTTGGTATTTGTCAAGGCCTCGTATAACTGTTTCACAACAGGCTCGAATCGAATTCCCCACATGAACGGATTTAGATTTTCTGTGCGGACGACTGTACAATTTCCTGGTTCTCGCTTCGTAATACCCGCTTTTTCCAGAACAAGTTGTCCTCGTGTCCTACCACCCTTGAACAAAGTAGCATACTGACTTCCAGACAAAATTCGCTGCGATTCCTTGTACCATTCTTCTGTACGCTGCTCCACTTGTGGAAGCGACAAAATCCGGGTCAAAATGGATTGTTTTTCTTCAACTGTGATAGTTTTTGGGGCTAGCTCTGGTTTTTTCGATAATTGTCTATAGAGTCCCAACATTCCAAGAAGAATTGTTGTGCCATAGACATATTCCACACGTGGAATAATGTTTGAATAAACACGCCACAATTCATAACAATCATCCGACCATTGTTCGATAGTCGATTCAATAGGGATAGATCCTAGAAAATCTGCCACATTCAGTATCATGTTCCATGCTACTGGATGTGTAGTATGTGCCATCAATTTTAAAAGGCTGACCCCTTCTACTTATAGTGTTACTTCCGTCTTAAGCGGTTCAGTAACTGCTCCTGGCTTACGTTTGCTCGTGGAGCCCGCCTTACGCTCCAAAATCTGATAAATCATTCGTCCATCCGCATGTTTGTGTGAAACGAGCCCCTTGATTTCCATAATCTTCTGCTGCTCTGTATCATATGTCACAACAGTCTTGCTATTGAGTTGCTTCTTATCTAGGGCCTTGGTCAAGAGAAGAAAGAGTGCTTGTTGATCCGCGTCCGAAAGGGCGCAACGTGCGCGCTCTTCATGAACGAAAAGACGTAGACGATTCAAACGCACACCACGCTCCAGACGATGCCAAGGACGTGTATAAACATCATTGGCATGGGTTGTTAGAAATGTATTGAACTGGCTGGATTGGGTATTTAGAGAACCGAGAAAAGAACCACTCACATCTACGGCGGGTATGGCGGGTACGGCGGATACTGTGGGTACAGCAATATCTTCTAAGGGTCCTACTGGACCTGGTGAGCGTTTGCGTGTCTTGGCAACACTCATTCTATATATATTGTTAATGTTCCTTTAGGGTCTTATGAAAGTATTTTTTGTAAAACCGACTCAAGCGAAACACCCGAAATCTGATATTCATGTGTGGAAACGGCAAATCCAAGACATTCATTTTTGGTACCCGCCGCGCATGGATACCAAAAGGTTTTCCATGCCAGCGTTTCTAGATCTGAATCTTCCAAATCATGTGCTTGCGTAAATTCATTCACGGGAGTTCTTTCCAAATTCACTTCTATCCATATCGTGGTGCCAATGATTTTTATCGTTTTGAAATAAATCTCCTGTTCATTCATATACTCCGCATACCATTTGGCCGCCTTTTCTGCCGAACCATCAAACGATTCCACAATCACTTTCTTACCACCCGCTAAAAGCATATGTACTGTATATAAATCGATTTTACCGAGAATTCCCTCAAATTGTTTCGGCTCTTCTTTGGCGTATACAAAAAAGGAGTATTGCTTTGTTTGCGCCATTGTCAATCTATAAAAATATACAAGAGCCGTTTAGATAAGGATAGAATGCTTCGCTTCCCCGTAAATCCTGGCCCACCCATGGTTCTTCCTGAATTCAGTATTCGTTCACGACGTGAACAACCCACTCGTGATCTCTATAACGCCCGACAATATGAGCACTGGAATAGCGACGTTCCTGGCCCTGAACAATCACGCCCTGACACGTCGAAAGGTGCGCCTCACCAAGATATGAAACCCATCAATACACGAACCGTTACACATGATTATCGTCAAGCGCAACCCTTCGAAGCCACAGCACCCTCTCAACTTTCTGGCAATCCGTATTTTCAGAAATACGATGTTACCTCGGATCCACGTAATGTTGCGCGCGAACTCCGCTCCGCCGTCTATGAATACAACTCTCCTCGCGATCAAAGTGTGAATAACCACATGCTAGAACGTAATTTTGAGAGTCGCTATATCCCTGAACCCGAAATACAAACAACCTATGAAAAGGCCATTGACGTCTACGTCGGCATGCGGCCTAAATTAAATGATATGAAGGCCACGTTTCGATAATTGCTTCGCGCTTTAATCAAAGGTGATTTCTGTCGAGAAATCATGCTTGTGCATGAGTTTCGTACTACTCTGAACCTTTTCCGTCCTGCGGCGGCGTGTCTTTGACTCTGTCGAACTCGTCGAGAGAGATGCCGAACTTACCGAGACTAGTGTGTCTGCCGAGACAACAGACAGTGTCGTGACATTGGAGGCAGTGGAGCCCGTCGAGCCCGTCGAACTCTGTGTGCCGTTTCCTCGCGCCAACTTTTCCTCCCGCTGAATATCCTCCAAATGCTCCTTCATATATTCCAGAATCTTCTTCTCAAATGCCCACCGAAAAAAGTTCAATTGCCCTACTGTTGTAATAAAAGGTTCGTGAGTTCCACACTGAAACTGAATACGCTCTCTCCGACAAAACGGATCAAACATCTTCTTACTAAACGCCTTGAGTTGGCTCTTGTACTGTGAATAAACAATAAATTCTTGTTTATCCACCGAATATGATATATGGTGCTTCTTTGCGTAATTCGTGACAAACCAATCAATCACTCGCAACGATAACTCACCCTCACCCTTTAGGATTGGGATCAAGGTCGATAAATCATTGTGTGAATTATAAAAACGTTGGAGACTCACAATCAGTAACTCCCGCCGACACGGAATCTTACGCTTCCTTGTCTCTGAATAACTCGTTTCCACTTCCATGACTAGATAGTTATATTTTCTTTTTTTAAGCCATAATTAGAGGAATGTACGGAGGTACGTCGATCGACGATATGCTTGTTGAAATGGGGAATACATCCTACAATAACAATACAAAGAAAATAATACAGCAAAATTTAACGAATTTGTTATATTCTAAAAAGAGTTGTGCTACACCAGATTGCGGCGAACTACGAGGATTTATCGATAAATTCATTAAACACAAGATAACAGGTAAAAAGGGGCGAGCAGGACCAACTACGACTGCCAAGGCCAGGCCAATGCATGCCCCACCCCCTACAACACCTAGACCACCTGCTGCTGCCGCTGCTTCTAGAGTTAATCCTAATATTAGAGCTGCTCGTGCTGCTGCTGCCGCTGCTGCTGCTGCTAATAATGCAAGCCCTAAAGGTTTATTTGGAAGTAATGATTTTGAAGAAGAGGCTGCTGCCGCTGCTTCTAGAGTTAATCCTAACATTAGAGCAGCTCGTGCTGCTGCTCGTGCTGCTCCTAATAATGTAAGCCCTGGCGGTTTATTTGGAAGTAATGATTTTGAAGAAGAGGCTGCTGCCGCTGCTTCTAGAGTTAATCCTAATATTAGAGCTGCTCGTGCTGCTGCTCGTGCTGCTGCTCCTAATAATGTAAGCCCTGGCGGTTTATTTGGAAGTAATGATTTTGAAGATAATGTCAATGCAGGTACCAACAACACTGAAAATGATGGACCGAATGTACCAAGTAATTTTTCAAATAAAAATGCTGTTGTAGCAAATAATCCATTAGGCAAGGTACAAAATACGAAAAAACGAATTCCAAATAATGCTGTTGTAGCAAATAATCCATTAGGCAAGGTACAAAATA
>Ga0114958_10003205_pt1 | contig 11840 bp, 9 predicted proteins | sample C_130208_EF_Meta_FD_89577 | JGI IMG/M metagenome (GOLD analysis project Ga0114958, IMG submission 89577) | Freshwater microbial communities from Lake Croche, Canada to study carbon cycling - C_130208_EF_MetaG | ecosystem: Environmental > Aquatic > Freshwater > Lake | place: Lake Croche, Canada... | reverse complement strand
CCACGTCGGCAACGGCCTTAGTTGCAGCGGGCTTGAAAGGTCTTTTGAAAAGAGGGGCAAAGTTTCTTTTTGCCACTCACTTACATGGCCTTTCTCAAATCAAGGAAGTTTCTGAGGATCCTAAATTAAGAATTAGACACTTGCATGTAGAATATGATTCTTTGAAGGATAAATTGATTTATCACCGCACTTTACGAGATGGCCCAGGCTCATCCTTGTATGGCTTGGAAGTCGCAAAGGCAATGCGGATTCCTGATGATATTCTGGAGGATGCCATAAGATTCAGAAAACAACTTAGTGGTCAGACGGAACTTTCCTCAAGCATTGGGTCTGCCTGGAATTCTTCAGTTGTTCGGTATAAGTGTTCTGTCTGTTCATCAGATATTTCATCAGATTTAGAAGTGCATCATATTAAAGAGCGGAATGAGGCAAACAATGGTCGTTTAGCAGACGGTTCAAATGTACATAGTGCAGCAAATCTTGCTGTATTATGTAAAACGTGTCATGATAATGTGCATTCTGATAAATTAATTATTGGCACTCTTACAATGACTTCAGATGGTCCTGAGCGCTCAGATATTTTAACTGTGGCTTCTAGTTTCTTAGCACGTAAATCAAAGTGGACTAAGGAACAAGAAGAATATATACTCACCGCATGTAAGAAATTTCCGAATTTATCCGTTACAAATTTAAGCAAGTATCTTCTGAATCAACATGATATTCAAATTAGCAGTGGAAGCCTTCGTAAATACCGCGATTTATGATGAAGCATCTGCAGTGGCAGCAGGACCAGGAGGTCCAGCAGGTCCCATGGGTCCAACGGGTCCAGGAACACCCTGGAATCCCTGGAGGCCCTGGGGACCCTGGGGTCCCGGTGGTCCAGCGGGGCCTACTGTTCCTGCACCACTGCTGCCAGTCTTCTGAAGTGTCGTAATAACAAACTGTAATTCTGTAAGTTTCTTCTCAAGTTCGACTACACGGGTTTCTAGACGACGGGAATCACTACGAGCCTGGTTGTTGCGATTGTAAGAACCACCCTGGAATAATACAGATGACATCTCTGAACCTATGGCAGGGTTGCTTTTCCATATTTCTACGCATTTGAAAGCCACCTTAAAAATTGCTTATATCCCGGGTAGCAAGGTCAGTATGCCAATCCCAGTCCGTTGTATGAATTGTGGAAATGTTCTAGCCGATCTTTGGCGTTATTACCAGCGCCGGACAAAGGAACTCCGGGGAGGTCAGGCTGCAACACTTCTTATCCTTGACGAGACTAAACTACCAAAAACACCAGAAGGAGATGTTCTTAATGAGTTAGGACTTCATCGGTATTGTTGCAGAAAGGAGTTGCTAACGTATCGCGAAACATATTAGAAGGAAGATGGAGTTGTTCGAACCATCCTTATTAATATTAGTGATTTCTGCGATTGTCTGTTTTATAATTTTACCCAAGGCTTCACCGTATATACTTGGATTTCTTGCATTGGGAATGTTTATAATTGGAGCCTGGCAACATTACAAGATGTTTCCTTATGAATATAGATTATCTCTTGTGACAGATATATTGCACGATTATGCACCTTTTGTTATGTTAATTTCTGTTATTTTTGGTGGAATGGTTGCTATGATGATAGCCTTTGGAGTAAGTCCACCGGCTATGAGTAATATTATTCCTGCTGCTGTTACTAATGCATTACCTGCTGCTGTTACGAATATAGTTCCGGCAAATGCAGGAAAGGTTGATAATGTGAAGAAGGCAAATAATAGTGGTATAATGAACATGCTTAATGGCTCAAAGCCTGTTAATAACTCATCTAAGCCAGCAAACAGTGGTGGAATCTTTAATACCAAGCCTGCTTCCAATAATAATAGTAAAAAGAATAATATAGCATCACCAAGTTTTAAGACACTCTAACTATTAGAGGATGGTGAAAAGCCAAAGAAAAACTCGAAAAATAACGAGTAAATCAAAAAAGACAGTAGATACGAGTATTTTAACAATTCCCCAACTTCGTAAGGCATTTGATCATATGGACAAGGTTGTAGAAGATTTAAGAAAGATGTCACATCATTCTTTTTCTGATGCAGTTGTTTCATATAGAGAAGAATGGCGTAAGACGTTCAAGCATGATATTTCTCCGGCTGATGCGGCTGCTTATTTGAAGTTCCGCTTTGGAATAAAGTCAACCAGATCTATGACACGTAGAAGAAAGACGCGTGGTGGCTCAATGCCTTTAGCAGGAGCAGCATTAGATTATCAGACACGACCTGGAGTTGATGGACCATATGGTAATTTCCCTACGTATCAGGCACAGGGTCTTGATAGATCCTACGGCAGTGCTATTAATGCAGATTGTGGAAAGCCACATGGGTTTCCGACAAGCCCTTCTGGTGCTTCGCAGGGTGGAGGGGGCTTATTTGATGGACTATTTCGCCCATTTGCTCCATCGACATCTGGTGTTTATCCAGCGATGATGACAGGTGTAAAGGGACTACCTGCTGCTCCTTCATCTGACCCAGTTTCACTTGCAGCAACAAAAACAGCACCGGCATTATATGTAGATCCAACAAAGGTGACAGGTTATCTGAGAACAAATGCTTCACTTGCTAGTTAGAGATGATATATTATAGTATAAATGTCAATTCATTTATGAAATGACATTTATATAAATAAGAAGCGTGTAATGAGACTATACTTTTTGTGCCTTGCGAAATAGAGTCATACGGATGGCACAAGCAGAAAGATCAATGGAAATTCCTAGAAGGCTTCTTGATCAATATTTTCAGACAACCGCATACCCATATACACGTCATCATCTTGACTCATATAACCAGTTTTTGGAAACTGATTTGCCAACAATTATTCAGAGTCAAAATCCTCTTATTATCGTAAAGGATCTAATAAAAGGCACAAATACTTACAACTATACGGTTGAAATATTTATCGGTGGAGAAGACGGAAAGGCTCTTCATTTAGGTAGCCCGACACTCCAGCATATGGGAGGTGAGGAGGTGCGACTTCTTTTTCCGAATGAGGCACGCCTGCGTAATTTAACCTATGCAGCAGGTCTCTATGCAGATATTTTTATAAGAGTCAAGTTTGCAAAGGGTGTCGATGGTCAACAGGTAGTAAGAGAAGTTACATTGCCAAGGTTCCCCCTAGTTGAGATTCCTGTTATGTTACATAGCAAGGCGTGCCTCTTAAATAATAAACCAGATGAGTTCCTACAATCTGTTGGTGAATGTCCTTATGATCAGGGGGGTTACTTTATTATCGCTGGTTCAGAAAAGGTTCTAGTTACGCATCAGGAGCAGGCTTTTAATACTCTTTATATTCAAAATCAGGAAGCGGATCCTCAGATTACTACTTATGCTAGTATTTCATGTCTTTCCCCTGAGACTAGACAGGTTCGTCGTATAACTTTTGCGATTATAAGAAAAACGGAAGCCTTACATGTAGGCCTACCCTTTGTAAGAAAGTCAATTCCTATTTGTATTCTATTTAGAGCACTGGGTATCGAATCAGATGAAGAAATCACGCGAAATATCGTAGCAAACATGGATGCAGATGAACTAAAACTCCTAGAGCCCTACTTAATTGCATGTTTTACTGATGCTAATCCTATATTGGATACATTTTCAGCCATTGAATATATTAAGACCTTAACGAAGGGTTTTGGAGAAGCCCACGTTCTAGATATCATTCACAACCAACTTTTTGCGCATGTTCCAGATACAACTGGTGCCCGTGCAGCATATCTTGGAGACTGTGTTAGAAAGATTTTTCGTGTCTATATGGGTCTAGACTTGAAGACGGATCGCGATGACACACGTAATCAGCGCTGCTTAGCCTCTGGATTCTTAACACAGATGTTATTCCAGGGTTGTTATAAGACATGGACAAAGGCAGTAGGACGTGCGATTGACGAGGAATATAATTATAATGTAAGTGTCTACTCAGGTGAGAGTTTTATGAATATTTTCTCAGAAAGCAATTCGTCATCCTTATTTAGATCTTTTAAGGTCGATGGAAAACATGTTCCAAATATGTTAACTACTGGCTTAATGCGAGGCTTTAAAGGAAAGTGGGGATCTGGACTCGGTGAAGATAAATCTGGAGTGCTACAGGCCTTGTCACGTCTATCGTATATCGATTTCATAAGCCACTGTCGCCGTGTCCTTTTAGAATTCGACACAAGTATGAAACTTACTGGCCCTCGCCATCTTCACACGAGTCAGTATGGATATTTCTGCACGAATGAAACTCCTGGAGGTGCCTCTATCGGCGTAGCAAAGAATCTGAGTGTTCTAACAACCATCAGTATCTCAACGCCCACCAAGGAATTTATGGCCTGGTTATTCAAGCGCGGCTACGTTTTACCAGTGGCAGATGCAACAGGATCTCTAAGAGCCATGTGTGTTCCAGTTTTCATAAATAATGGGCTTATAGGATATACTCTTTCAGCCATTGAATTAACTAAAATGATAAAACTTATGAAGTGGACTGGCTGCTTATCATCTTCTATAGGGATAGCCTTCTTTATTCGTGATAGACGTATTTTAATAAATTTTGATGAGGGTCGCCCAGGCCGTCCTTTATTACACATGGATCCCTGGTCACCCACAGCATATCCAAAGGATAAATTAGCAGCCAAGGGAACCACGTGGCGTGATATGGTTATGGGGTCTCTTCCACAGGCGGTGGATCACAATCTTTCTTGGATTGGTTTTATTGATCCCTTAAATGAGCGCGAGGGTGTGACAATGGGAGAATATATTGAATATTTGAAGCCTTATTCTGGCTTGATTGAATACGTTGATCCTTATGAGCACAATGAATGTTTTATAGTAAATTTTCTTGAGCAGATTACAAGTGAGACAACTCACGTTGAGGTCCACCCATCTACAATTATGAGTGCTATTACTACGTTAATCCCTTTCTCACACCATAACCAGTCAGTTCGTAATCAACTTGGAGATTCTCAGTCAAAACAGGGAATTTCAGTCTATGCATCGAATGCCCATATGCGTTATGATAATCAAGCACATATTTTAACAAATGGATCACCACCTCTGGTGCGAACTCTCTACTATGATTATTTGGGCCAGGGTAAGTTACCATATGGATCAAATATAATCTTAGCCATGGGAATGTTTCAGGGATACAATCAGGAGGACGGTATTGTTATTAACTATGATGCATTGCAGCGCGGCCTATTTAATACAATTCACTACAGATCTTATACAGTATTCGAAGAAGATGATGATAAGGCTAAGACGCGCACGCGTATTGCAAATCCGAAATCTGTTCCTGGTTGGACAGATTTAAAACCAGGAATGGATTATTCTCAATTGGATGAGGCTGGTATTGTTAAGATTGGCACACATGTAGATGAGAATACTATTTTGGTTGGTAGAACAATTGAACTTCCTGGAGGAAAATTAGCAGATTCAAGTGAGGCCACTCAGGTCTGGACACATGGTCGCGTAGAATCCGTCGTGGTTCTAGTAAATAATAAGGGTCTACGCACGGTAAAGATCAGATGTGTAGAATACAGAATGCCTGAATTAGGAGATAAATTCTCTAACAGACACGGGCAGAAGGGAACCATAGGGATGACTGTAAGATCACATGATTTGCCACGGACGATGTCTGGTATAGTTCCAGATATGATAATGAATACTCACGCAATTCCTTCTCGTATGACGATTGGTCACGTTTTAGAGATGGTTCTTGGTAAGGTCGCGGCAAACGTTGGTGCAGTGGCTGACGGAACTGCCTTTACAGATGATGGACGTTTAACGAAGCAACTCAGTTCAGCATTAGAGCAATTGGGCTTTGAGAAGTTTGCCAACGAAATAATGTATGATGGAACAAGTGGAAAGCAACTTGTTTCAGATATGTTTATTGGTCCAATTTTCTCAATGCGCCTCAAGCATATGGTGGAAGATAAATGGAATGCTCGTGGTAAGGGTCGTAGAGAGCAACGCACTCATCAGCCAACGGGTGGACGTGGTGCACAGGGTGGCTTGCGTATCGGTGAAATGGAACGTGATGCAATATTGGGTCACGGAATCAGTGCCTTTACGAATGAATCTTATATGCTGCGATCTGATGGAACGAGTTTTAATATTTGTAAGGGTTGTGGAACGATTCCTATTGAAAATGAGAAAAAGGGTATTTTTGTATGTCCCTTATGCACTGGACCGGTAAAATACATTGGATCTGGTTCATCTGATTTAGAACTTGTTCCTCCTACAAGAAAGACAATGGTTGCACCGGTAAAGATTGAGATGCCATACGCTTTTAAACTTTTAGCCCAGGAATTAGAAACATATATGAATATTGGTATGCGTATCATGACGGAGAAGGACGCTTTGAGGCTAACTGGAGTTAACAAGGATGATTTACCGGTTCCTACCGACGAGGAAAAACAACGGGGTCAGATAACATTACCAGAAAGAGTCTTACCTGAAACGGCTGTTCCTGAATATAGAACAGAGGAAGATGGAGTTACGGAAGCATCCCCTGAACTCTTAATGAAATTAGGTGCAAATCAACCAGTGGCACCTCGTGTAAGCGATGAGGATGATATTGTTGTAAATGGTAAGGGTGAACCTTTAACAACCAGTGAGGCAATTGGAATGGCAGCAGCCACGGTGGCGGCAGCAGCGAATGGATCCCAGGCAGGTGTTCTGCCAGGCTCTATTGTTCAGACACAGCAGGGGCCAATGTTCCAGCCGGCTCCTACAAATGTCACAATTGTTCCTCCAGCAAGATCTATACAGGTTATTGGTGGTCCAGAAGATATTATCGCGGATGAAGTTCTTGGATCTAATGCACCTGTGCAGCAAACAATCCCGAGTATATTACCACAAGCCCAGGGTTTAACACAGGTACAGCCACAGGTACAGCCACAGGTACAGCCACAGGTACAAGCACAACCACAGATGCAAGGCGGTGGATACTTAATGGCACCGCAAGGTTTTCCTATGCAACAAGGATATCCTATGCAAATGGGAGGATATATGCAAGGATTCACACAGCCAGGATTAAATATGGGATCAGTTCCTACTATATATCCGGGTCAACAACTTGCTACTGCACAACTATTCAGTTCAGGAGTTCCAGGAGCCCCTCCAACATTTTCTGTTCCAACAGATGATTTATCAATGCAACATTTTGGAGGATTTCAAGGTGGAAGGCCTCAGCGTTCGAATATTACATTAAAGAGAAGAACTCAAGAAGCAGGAGGAGGTCCAATTGATCCAAAAATGACGGTGACTGTAACTAAGGGAAATTAACAGTGCACTTAAAAATTTGATTCAAAAGTATATAGATAGTTTAGTATGGCACAATTTGTAGAAAAGGTATTTCGTTCACGTCAGACAATTCTAAATGTCTTACATGACCGTGGTTATGATACAGTGGGGGCAGAAAAGTTTGGCCCAGAGGAAATTCGTGAGGCTCTTGCAGCAGCCTCAAATGGAAAGGCCCTTGAGTTTACAGTAAAGGCAAGAGAGGGTATGACGGTCCCGACACCAACCGTGCGAGTATATGTATTTCTTACTCGTATTAAGCAGAAACTTCCAGGATTTATTACATCCCTTGAGACTCCCATAGGCATGGCTACAGATGCTAGTGCTAGACAACCAGATAAATTAGGATCGCCAGTTGATCCTGCACAGACTTCAGTAATTTGCCTAATTAATGAGCCCGTTGTCCCTGTATTTAATCAGGCTTCTATTAATGCATGGGCTGTAAGAAATCTCCGGTTATCATTCTTCTATATGGATAGTTTTCAGATGAATCCTCTTAATCACTATCTTGTGCCTAAGCATGAAATTGTTCCGAAGGATCAGCATGAACTTCTAATGAAAGGCTTATATATAACACAAAAGAGTCAGTTTCCTCTTATTCGGTATCATGATGATCCAATTACTCGTGTAGTTGGCGCAGTCCCTGGAGATATTATTAAAATTACTAGACCAAGTCCATCAGCAGGTGAGTATATTATTTATCGCTATTGCACACCTTAAGAACATACCGTGAAGTGCTTAATTTAAGCACTTCACTTTGAGGTAAGTATACCAAAGATTATGAAACTCCAATATCACTAGGCTGCGAAGCAGCCTAGCGTATGGGGAGTTCTTAACTTTGGCACTTACCGGTACCGGTAACGCCAAGTGCTTAACTTTGCGCACTTTTACTAAAAGTGCTAAATAGATAGACTAAATGTCAAGCCCACATATTTTTTTTCAAAATGCTCTAACATCATATGAGATACTTCCAAGTCTTGCGGTGAGTATAGATACACAAATTTCACAATTAGATACTGCTATAAATACATATCATAATACCCCAACTGATTCAAATAAACAAGCAGTTCAAAATGCATTTAACCCAATTGCCAATTATTATAACAAGTTAAGTGAAACAAATACAAATTTAACAAAGTATATCAATAAGATTTCTCAGAATATAGCGGATTCCCAGGATATTCTTGTAAATGAAGAGCGTTATAATGAACGTGTTCATCCTGAAGAAACAGTTGCTGCTCGCGAAGTAACGCATGGTATGCTTTCAAGATTCAAAGAGACATCTATACCCTATATATTAACTGCAGGGGTATTTATGTCATTATTAAGTATTTTCATAGTATTTCAACTCCTTGGATTTACTGGTCAAATAAATTTACCACCTGGCTTGGCACAGTATCTCACTGCTCCGGCAGAAACTATAAGCCTTCCGTTTTATAAGAGACCTATAGTTCTAGGTGGTCTGGTAGTTGTTTTACTATCATCTCTTATTATGTTTATAATTTTATATTTTAAGGCTAAGACTACAAATCAGTTTGTAATCTAAGATATTAGTAGAATGGAGTTTTGTTCTAGTAATACAGAAACAATAACTGCAACAAATTATAATAATTCTTTTTCACCAAGTTCAGAATCTTGCTTACCAAATAAGGGTGCAGGTTTTTCTACAAGTGAGATGAATAACGGTAATGTTAATTCATCAGCACTTACCACGGCTGTGTCAAACTTATTAAAAAATACAAATTCAGGGACGCCTGCTGATCTTAATTCATTAAATAATCCAGGCGACACATTTAGCACAAACGCTGGAAAATTAAGAAGATCTATATTAAAAGAATACTGTTTTTATTATAAACGTTATATCTGGGTTTTAACACAAGTATTAAATAGTGCGGCAAGCACAACTGCATTAGTTGGAGATCCTTTAACTCTATATAATACTCAAAAAGCGAATGCGGGTGCGATAAACTCAAAGTTAAATCAGATTTTACAGATTTTACAGGAACTTGCTACCGTGCGCACATCAACTCTTAATACGTATTATGGGCAAACGCCAAATTTAGACAATATACGTGATACACTTAAGAAGCATTCAGAAAAACTAAAGAGTGCTTCAATGGAAACAGATGTTCAATCTGCAATGATTGATTATACTCTTGAAAAGAATTCATCTTCCCGGAACCTGCTTGGTATTTATAGTTTTATGAATATCATTGCGATTGGTATATTATTTTACTTGTATCGTAGTTCTAAAAAATAGATAGGACAAATAGATGGTAAATACTATAGAAAATATAGCAGATCAAGCAAAAACGTTTGCTGACTTGGAACTCCAGACTTATTTATCAAACTTAAGTTCTGATCAAAAGTCTGCTTTTATTGCAAGTCAAATAAACAATGCTATTGTGACGGTAAAGTCTGAGAAAGAGTTTAAATTTACAGATGCTTCTGATGTTATAAAGGGTCTTGATAGAGATATTTCATCAACAATGTACTATATTTCACGCACAAATGATTTAAAAAACATGGCAGATGACGTTGATTCTTTAACTGCTGCACAATTAACGACATTAGAGTCAAATAAGGACTTATCAATACGGCAACATGAAATTAATGAGTGGTCAAATTCAAATAAATTAGACACCTTATTTTTTCTACAGTTACTTTTTGTAACTCTATCATTTATTGCAGTATTACTTTTCTTAAAGACTCTCGGCCTTGTATCTGGATACTTATTTACATTGCTTACAACAGTCTCCGGTGCCCTTCTAATTTTTACCTTAATTGTTCGTTATAAATATTCAGTTCTAGGAAGAGATACACGTTATTGGTCAAAGTCTAGACATCCCCATCAGGATCCTCCGGCATCATAATTAGTTATGGGTAAATTTGCATAGATGATCATAATAGAAATGGGAGAGTATGTTTCACCATATATATCATCATCTCAGCAATTCAATAAATTATTAAGTTTTTTTAATAAAACAAGTAAGGAAGGATTTGCTGATATTGCAAATATGTTTAACAATATTTTAACACTTGATTCATCTGGCACGATGTTTTTGAAGGGACTTCTTACTCAAGAAAAGGCTAGGGCAGATTCTTTAATGGATACTGCAAAAAGAATGAAACCAGTTATGCATAAACTTGCCCCGATTGCTCAAGCAAATGATGCTGCATTTGAGAGCGAAAAACAGGCAGCCATACCCAATTCTGGAGCAACCTTACAGGGGTTTGCACTTATACTATTACTTGTTTCATATATAGCGTTAACAATAATAAGCACAATTGCTATAAATATTGTAACACAAAATGCATATACGGCAGGAAAAACATTTGTTGGATTTCTTGTTTTAGGAGTAATTATGTATTCTCTTCTAGTCCGTTTAGCCTAAATTTATGATAAGGCAAGTCTCTGATCCTCCTCATATTGCTCGACCTCTTCGTCTGTGTTAAAGACAAAGATGCCGGTATAGGACTTACCATCACCAGGTTTACCAAACTCATCCTCTAGACGACGAACAAGTTCAGCCTGGTTGAGTTTCTTACCAACACCTCCTACTGCCTCTAGCCAATACTTATAGGCTCTCCAGAAATTCGTGAGAGCGGTAGTATCAGTGCTTGCACGATCCTGACGAATACGACTACCCTTAAACTTTACAAAGGAATCGAAGGACTCGCGATACTTATCTGACTCGCTGGTGACAATCTTTGGTGCTGGCTCTAGTGTGCCGTTATCGTTTACAGCATACTGAGTCATGTAGATATGAACAAGAAGTGAGAAGAATGATACACGCCATTTCTTAAGTTTTGCATTAAGATTCATATCTCTTGGAAACACATTCGGCTTACCAATATCCTTATCACCTGGATTTACAAACTTGCTCTCGAAAGGAATTAGGCGAATGCGTCGCCACGTGCCACGGTCCATGGAGTTGATAGTTGGTAGAGTATTGCACATCATAAAGAGTTTACCACTTACCTTGAAACGATCCTGATCGCCATAAAGAGCCCGTGCCTCGACGGCATCCTCGCCACTGAACTGCTTCATTCTACTCGTGTTCAGTGGCTCACGATCATCTGGCTCCTGCATATAGATAAATCTCTTATTCTTAATACTCATAATATCTGGATTCGCCGCACCAGACTCTGGGCGTTTCCGTGTCAATGCAGTCGACTGAAGAGATGACTGGTAGTCACCGAGTGTCATCACCATGAGATCAACAAGTTTAGACTTTCCATTACCACCTACTCCCTGGAATGTATAATAGCACTGCTCGCGATTCTTACCTTCCAGACATGATGCCAGTAGTTTAAGAACCCATGCTTTTAGTTCTGGGCGAGGAAAGAGTTTAGAGAAGAAGTCGTCGAGTTCAATCTGATTGGGATCATTAGGGTCATACTCGATATAAGGTATGGCCTGGTGTTCTGGAGAATCATTACCGGCCTGGAAGGTAATATAATCCTCTGGTGCACCAGGTTGAAAGAAGTTAAATGGATCACCTGCATCCTTTGACATT
>Ga0114958_10003204_pt1 | contig 11844 bp, 5 predicted proteins | sample C_130208_EF_Meta_FD_89577 | JGI IMG/M metagenome (GOLD analysis project Ga0114958, IMG submission 89577) | Freshwater microbial communities from Lake Croche, Canada to study carbon cycling - C_130208_EF_MetaG | ecosystem: Environmental > Aquatic > Freshwater > Lake | place: Lake Croche, Canada... | reverse complement strand
GCCCCCTGCTGTACTATTCAGCAATCCACCGCCTGCCCGCACTTGTACAAGGTCAACAACTGTCGTCTCACCCCCTACGCATCCAATCCGCTCGCCTCGTTTTCGGCGACGACCTATACGACCAATGTCAACCTCCTCAAATCGACGATTCCCTTTACGTACGGAGGGGGCGGGTATCGCGGTGTCATCACGCGTACCTTGGCCACCGGCGAGTTGTCCAAGGGAGGAATGGACGTTGTTTTTTCGCAGCAGCTCGCCTATATATTTGATTACGACACGGGCATCTTCACGCTGTATCACGACGACAATTCAACGTCGGTGGGGTCGCCCATTACGATTCTGACGCCCCCGGCCATTTCGTGCTATATTTACAAGGGAACGTATGGCGAGTTTGTGGGGACGCCTGATTTACAGTGGGTGTCGGCGGACGAGGGCACCGCCGTGGTCTTACAGCATCCGACGGCACAGGTGCTCATCGGCACAACGACGGTGACGAATCCGTCGCTTTCCTTGGATGTGAGCGGGGTCGCGTTCATTCGGGACGTCGTCACGACGAGTCTGAGCACGTCGTCGGACCGACGGCTCAAGGAAAATATCCGCCCTTTCGTGATGCCCCGGGGGATTCTCAATTTGGCACCGCGTTTGTATAACTATATAGCGAGACCGGGGGCCACGGAGCTCGGCCTGATTGCGCAGGAAGTCGAGGAGCTCGTCCCGGAGCTCGTCAAGGAGAGTGGGGGGATGAAGTCGCTCCAGTACGACCGGTTGGGAGTCCTGCTGTTGCCCATCGTCAAGGAGCAGGAGGAGCGGCTGCACGTGTTGGAAACCGAGATGGAGGAGATGCGGGAATTGATGGCGGCGATGCTGGCGAAGCAGGGGGTTGTGCGGCGCACATCGTTGTCGGGGCGACCCCTTGGACGCTAAGGGAAATACGACTAGACTCGTGGTCAAAAAGAGAATCACGAGTCTATGTGGGGAAGTGACGGTCCGTAATTTAATTTCTCGGGCACGTGTATAGAATGAAGGTCAACTGCTCATCGATTGGACAAATTGTGTCGAAACGCACCTACACGCAAGCGGAGATGGTTGCAGCCCTGCGTCCTGTTTTGGGCAAGTCGGCCTCTGTGACGGTCGCCGATGCCGCAACGGGTGCAGATTTGGTCGCGGCAGCCAAAGCGGCCTTTGCGATTGCTCCTTCCGTCGTGATTACGCGCACCGCGTTGGTTCTCAACGGCGTGGAAGTCGACGTCTCAAAGACGCTGGCGGCTCTGGGCGTCAAGGACGGTTCGTCGGCGCAGATTCGGTTCGTGGTCACGATCTAAGGGGGAAGAACCTCCCGGACTCACGGACCGTGAGGCCGGCGACCCCCCCCCTCCCGGATCCTCCCGGCCTCACGGACCGTGAGACCCTCCCGGCGGCCCTCCCGGCTCGGGGCTCCCGGATTTCACGGACCGTACTACCGTTCGTGCCGCGTTAGAATCTTCTATAGGATTCAAGTGCTTCTACCTAAATCCGCGTTGCGGCTTTTGTTGGAACTGCGTTATTATAGCCAGCTGTGTGCTAAAAAGAGATGCGGAGTGCCAAGGTCGACCCCCCGTTTGGCCAAAATTAAAATCTAATTCTCAGGTATAAACCAATATGTCCACCGCCGCAGCTATCAGGATGACAGGAACCACTATTTCCGCGTATGATTCGGCCAGGACGACGCAGTTTGCGCCCTCTGTCCTTACGTTCGGCACGGCGGGCGTGAGCGTCGCGGGTTCGTTTTCTGCTGCGTCTCTCTCCGCTGCGGTCATTAATGTCCAGACTATCACTGAATTCACGGGCAATTCGATTGTGCTGAGCAAGGCCAATGGTGTTAAGAGCTACTACGGTATTTCGGGGGAGTCTCTGGACGAAATTGCCACAAAGGGTGATGTCGGTGGTGATGTTACGAATCTCCTATCTAGCATCGCCGCAGAGGCGGCGGCCCGTGCGGCGGCAGATACTACGCTCCAGTACAACATCGATGCGGAGGCGTCGACCAGCGCCTCCGCTGTCTCTTCGGAGGCGGCGACCCGTGCGGCGGCGGATACTACGGAGGCGTCTACCCGTGCGGCAGCGGACGCTACGCTCCAGTCCAACCTCGATTCTGAGGCGTCGACCCGTGCTGCTGCGGACACTACGCTCCAGTCCAACATCGATTCTGAGGCATCGACCCGCGCCTCCGCTGTCTCTTCGGAGGCGGCGACCCGTGCGGCGGCTGTCTCTTCGGAGGCGGCCTCCCGTGTGGCGGCAGATACTACGCTCCAGAACAACATCGATGCGGAGGCGGCGGCCCGTTCATCGGCGGATACTGCGGAGGCGTCTGCCCGTGCGGCGGCTGTCTCTTCGGAGGCGTCTACCCGTGCGGCAGCGGACGCTACGCTCCAGTCCAACATCGAGGCGGAGGCGGCGGCCCGTGATGCGGCTGTTACTGCAGAGGCGAATACCCGTTCTGCTGCGGACACTACGCTCCAGAACAACATCGATGCGGAGGCGTCGGCCCGCGCCTCGGCTGTCTCTTCGGAGGCAGCGGCCCGCACCTCGGCTGTCTCTTCGGAGGCGTCGACCCGTGCGGCGGCGGACACTACGCTCCAGTCCAACATCGATGCCGAGGCGTCGGCCCGTGCCTCGGCTGTCTCTGCTGAGGCAACGTCTCGTGCCGCGGCTGTTTCTGCGGAGGCGTCTGCCCGTGCGGCGGCGGATTCTACGCTCACGGATAATCTCAATGCGGAGGTGAGCCGTGCGACGGCTGCTGAAACCGCTGTTCAGTCCAACCTCGATACGGAGGTGTCGGCCCGCATCGCGGCTGTCTCTGCGGAGGCGACGGCCCGCATCACGGCTGTCTCTGCGGAGGCGTCGGCCCGCATCGCGGCGGACAATACGCTCCAGTCTAACCTCGATGATGAGGCGTCTGCCCGTGCGGCGGCTGTCTCTTCGGAGGCTTCTGCCCGTACATCGGCGGACAATACGCTCCAGTCCAACCTCGATGCTGAGGCGTCTACCCGTGCATCGGCGGATTCTAATCTTCAGAGCAGCATCAATGCGGAGGCGTCTGCCCGTGCGGCTGCGGACGCTACGCTCCAGTCCAACCTCGATGCGGAGGCGTCGACCCGCGCCTCGGCTGTCTCTTCGGAGGCGTCGGCCCGTGCGGCAGCGGACACTACTCTCCAGTCCAACCTCGATGATGAGGCGTCGATCCGCGCCGCGGCGGATTCTGCGCTCACGGCGCGCATCAACAACATCGTGAATGGTACTGAGGTGTGCGTTTCGCTCAAGGTGACGGGCGACGTCTTAGCCTCGTCGTTTACGTCGTATTCCGATATGCGCCTGAAGACGGACATTGAGGAGGTTTCGAACGCCATGGACACAGTGAAGGCCCTTCACCCCGTGTTCTACAACTGGATTAGCGGAGCACCTGGCGTGAATCCCGGTCACAAGGAACTCGGGTTCCTTGCGCAGGAAGTCGAAGCCGTCCTCCCTGGCGTGGTTCGCACGGATTCCTCGGATGCGTTCGGCAAGAAGAGTGTCGCCTACGATCGCGTCGTCTCCGTGCTTGTCGCGGCCGTCAAGGAGCTGGAGGCTCGCCTCGTCGCACTCGAGTCCAAGGCCTAATTGCGAAATGCGTTTACGATTTAACTTTATTTGATTTTCTATAGAGAATCAAGCAAAGTGTGGGAAATCGCCGAACACGCACGTTTCTAAAGAACGCGGGTGAATCCCTAAAATTATAGGGCTATCCACAGTATAGGTGCGCGACATGAAGATCGTGTTCGTGGACCAAATGAAAACGAAACCGTACACCCCCAACACCCCGGCTCACGGACCGTTAGGCGGAACTCAATCCGCCATTTGCTACTACGTTCGCGAATTGGCCAAGCATGGGTATGAATTGATTTTGGTGAATGGCGTGACAGAAGCGTGTGAGGAAGACGGCGTTCAAATCAAACCGCACAAGTGGTATTTGGAGCAACGCAAGTATCCCTGCGATGTGATTGTACTATGTTCTGGTGTGTTGCGAGAGTATTTTGAAGCGTTGAACGCTAATTTCAGTTACAAACTGTCCGTATGTTGGCAGGGGAATTATGGATTCGAAGCTATTATGTACGAGTCAAGTAGTTTTATCTATCACGTCGATGTGTTTGCTTTTGTTTCGGAATACCAGCGCAACAACTTCTGTAGGATGTATGGACTTCCTTTTGAAAAATCTATGCTAATGTTGAACGGTGCGAGTCCATTCTTTCAAACCGTTTCTATCGCCGACAAAACTGACACGTTTATGTATTTTTCGCACCCCGACCGAGGACTCTCTGTTATTCCTGATATTTGGACGGAGATTGTGAAGGCACACCCGGCAGCCAAATTGGAAATTTACTCCTCCGCCAAGACATATTACAACACAACGGATACAGCAAATACGTTAAAAACATTTGAAGCCTTGTGCGCGTTGCCCAACGTGAACGTCCACGATTCTGTCGGTCAACAGACACTAGCGGAACAATGTGGGAAAGCGGCATTTTTATTGTATCCCACGCATTTCGTAGAAACCAGTTGCATCGTGTGTATTGAATCGTGTGCGGCCGGTATGATACCTCTTGTGCCTGATTTAGGCGTATTTCCCGAATATGTCTCCAATTGTATTCGATATGACACCGACGTGAACAAATCGTTCGCGAAGCGTGCGATTGAGTTGCTACACAAATTTTACAACAATCGTGACGAATTCAACGCGGTTTCTGAACGCCTGTCGCAGAAAATGCGTGCTAAACACGATTACAAAACTCTAGCAGCCACCTTTCTCGAATCCTGTGTTCAGTTTCGAAAACTGAAAAATCAATCGATAAAGCGAGTCCAAGAAATTGACGCCGTCTATTCCAAAGAAGCTCCCAATCTCGCGATGTATGTTGGTGAGTCGTTTCCCTTATTTTTTGAAAATAGTATGGCCGCAGCTCTCTATTTTTTGCGCCACGGCAATTACATGATGAAATCTAATTATTACAGAACCGCCGATTATTGTTTTTTACAATCTTATAAAATTATACAATCTGAAGCAGCGTGTAACAATTTGATTATGTATTATGAAAAGATGGAAAATTACAGCAAGATGTTTGAGTGGTTTTTAACCAGTCTTAAATATGGATTTAATGTAACTCGTGTAAAACAGATAATGGGGCATATTAAAAAGTTCGGATTATTCGAAATGATTTCGTTTTTATCTAATTGCGAGATGTTCTTCAAGCATACGCAAAATGAGGACGAATTGATATTTTATTGCGATTGTGTAGTGATTCTTGCACAGAAATACCGGTTGATTTTAGAGCAAGAGAAGGCAATCACATTGTTAAAACGAGCGTTTGAAAAGTTGATACAGTTCCCTTGCGACATGTCCATCAAACGTATGCATATGAAATGTATCGGGTCCAACATTCTATTTTCTTCCAATTACTCATACAAAGGCCCTCTATATTTTCAGGATTGTTTGAATTATGAACGATATATTCCTATAGAGCATAACCCTTTACCACCTTCCATTGTCGTAAATCCAAAAATACGCATCGGGTTCATTTCAGGCGATTTTGCGAATCATCCGGTGACGTACATTGTGAATGGCTTTGTATCATACATAGATACAGATAAATACGAACTCTATGTATATGATGACAGAGAACGTGCGAAGAGCGTCATCGACGAATTTTCATATACGCTAAACTACGTAAAGCACATAAACACGCACTCGATGTTATCGAATGATATTATCCGAGCGATAAGAGAGAAGAACATTGATGTGCTCATTGATCTGTGCGGTCACACCTCTTCTTACGCGTTGAAGATTATGGACGTGCTTCGTGCGAAACCAGCAAAAGTCCAATGCAGTTATTTTGCGTATCCTAACACGACCGGGATTAAAGCCATCGACTACAAATTGGGAGACGAAATTACACTTCCGCCCGAAACAAAGTGGATGTACACGGAAGAATTTCAATGTATGCCGTCTGGATTCCATTGTTACAAACCCCCTAGCGAAGCAGTTGTCGCAAAACGGAAGAACGAACACATTACGTTTGGCATTTTCAACAATCCGCAAAAAATGTCCTACGAGTTTTTAAAAGTGGTTTCCACAATTTTAAAGCAAGTACCAACCTCCGTTCTTGTACTATCTTACTTTGATTTTGAGAAGCGCTTCTTGGAAGATTTTTACATATCGATTTTTAAATCGATTGGAATTAAGAAAGAAAGGATCATCATTCGATTCTACAACAAAGTCACTCAAATGAATTCAGTGTACAGCGATATCGACATAAGTCTCGATACCTTCCCATACAATGGTGGAACTATTAGTATAGAATCCCTCCACTACAACGTGCCTTACGTCACCCTATTGGGGAGCGATTACGTCGCGCGTGTGGGTGCAAGTATACTTACGCAAGCGGGTCATCCAGAATTAATTGCGACTTCTACGGAAGACTACATAAAGAAAGCGGTAGAATTGGCAAACGACCGGTCTCGACTGGAGAACTACCACGCACAATTGAGAACGGATATACAAAAAACATCATTAGAAAATGGTGCGTTATTTGCTAGGGATTTCGAGAACGCGATGAAAGATATGCTGAAGAAAAAGGGCTTCGCTGTTCCAACGTATTCAACTAAACGCCTCAAAGCCTACTGCATCAATTTAGACACAAAGTATTTGAATTATGATGCGGTTACTGAGAAATTTTCAGATTACTTAGAAATAGAACGAGTTTCAGCGATCAACGGCAAGGAACGAGGAATCTCGGGACGAGAAGCCTTGTATTTGACCAGCGTCGCACTGTTTCAAAAAATTATTAAAGAAACAACTACACCCTATGCGATTGTGATGGAAGATGATGTTTACAAAACCAAACACTTTGGTGCTTTCTGGAAAGGTATCGTGGCATTTATAGAGGATCCCGCGAGCGTTTGGGATTATATTAGTTTGGATTTTTTCATAAATTTCGACAATCCAACTGTCGAAGATTACAATTCGTTATTCCACAAAGTTTCGTCCCATAGAAGCACGGGATTTATAATATACAATACGCAATTTTTGAAGAAACATATTTCTTATTTATCAAAATTGCCAAGTGGTTCCGTTGTACTAGATATGACAATGACTCACAACAAGGATTTTATCAAGTTGATTCCAAAACGCTTGCTCGTAAAACAAGAAGTAGACAAGGTCTCGTTAACTGCGAACACGGTCACTGAATTTTACGAAGATTATTACAAACAAACGGAGGCAATTTTAGAAAGAACGCTAAGTCGTTATATAGTCTGTTATCCAGCGGGCGGAATAGCTGACATCATTTCAAACATCACCGAGTGTCTCTTTTACGCGGTCAAGCAGAATCGACTGCTTGCGATTGACACTCGCCGCATTGAGTGGTTCAAAGAATCTATACACAAATACATCGACTTTACCCATAAAAATATATATAAAGGCGACCTCGATGTGTTGCTGAATGCGTTGAATAAGAGAACTACGTATCCAGCTCACGTAACAGGGGATTTACTGACATTTTATTCGGAATTAAAGGGTACAGAAATGGATTATAAAGGATCGGTGCTAAAACGGTTGGACTTGACTCGCGATTACGAAGAAGACGTTGTCGTATTTTGTCACAGAAGATTTTCCAACGTAAACATCGGCGTTTTTCATCACATGAAATTCAAAGAAATAGTGTCGGACGTCTATAAAAAACGGCGGTCAGCCCTCCCGAGTTCATATACTGGAATTCATATACGAAATACTGATTATAAAACGGACGTTTCATTGTTTTTAAGCAAGCATCAAGCGTTGTTGAGCGAACCATTTTTCTTGGCGTCTGATAACGCAGATGATATATGTTTCATTAAAGCAAAATACGGGTCAAATGTAATCACATTTTCGCAAATTCAACCTGCGACGCCCGACGTTGGATTGCATTATATGGAGCGCACACACGAGGCGCAGCATCAATTTATAATTGACTCATTCGTCGATCTATTGCTGTTAGGTTCTGCCAAAGAAGTTTATAGTTCAGTGCCGCTTTCAGGATACGGATTAATCGCAAATACTCTGTGTAAAGATAAAAGCCTATTAGATCAGACTATGGTTGCGGTAACGACCGCTACACAAACGGCCTCCACGATTTCTCAGATTTGTAAAGTAATGTATATCAATTTGGACAAACGAACCGATCGCCGTGCGGAATTGGAAGGAGAACTGGCAAAGATGGGATTAACCGCCGAACGGTTTCCCGCGATACAAGGCACCACAGGAATGATAGGATGCGGCTTGTCTCATATTGCGGTGTTGAAACGCGCCATCGCAGAAGGGTGGGAGAATGTGTTAATCTTGGAAGACGATTTCCAGTTCTTGGTTGACAGGGATACGTTTGATAAGCAACTAAGTAGATTTTTTAATTCAAATGCCACCTATGATGTCGCGATGCTTTCCTACAATTTGATATCAAGTGTGCCAAAAGATGATTTAGTTTCCTACGTAAAAGAGGCCCAGGCAACTTCGGGGTACTTAGTGCGCAAGCGATTCTATGGTAAATTGTTGGCGAATTTGGAGGAGGGATTACATAAACTGTCGAACGGTGGAACCGAACGCCAGTACTCACTCGATCAATATTGGAAGTCCCTTCAGCCAACATCTGAATGGTATTGTTTTAATACGCGAATCGGAAGACAACGACCGGGTTTTAGCGATATTTAATTAAGACAAGTAGATTACAGATCTGTCGAATGTTAATATCGCATTTATCCTATTAGACCAAAGAGCATATTATGCCTAATAGTCTACTTATCACATATACGCCACCACATTGCGTGTACGCAACCCGTCGTGGTCCACGAACGTCTCGACCTTGGTGACGGCCTTGAGCGAATTGCGGGTCGACACGGGCTCCACGGACGCAAGAGAACGCAGCGTCATTGCGCCGGGAGACAGTGCGTTGACGACCACACCGTTCGCACCCTTCAGTGCCGCCGACTCGATATAGATACCATTGCGAACGAGAGGCGACGCATAGGTCGACAGGTACACCGCAGTGCGTCCCAACGTCAGTTTCACCGTGTCCGCCGTGTAGCCGCTGTAGATGCCGCCACTCTTCTTGAGCAAGTCAGCACGGTCCACCTTTTCTACGGCACAACGGAGCGTATTTTCTACCAGTTCAAACTTGCTGTCCCACAGATTCACGACGAGCCGCTGCTCCCCGTATTGGATGCTGATCCGTTCGAAGAAGCACAACGTCTCGGGCTTCATCACCTTGGCCACCATCGCCGCGTACTGCTTCGTCGTCATCTTCTTTCGCAGCACAATCAGGGAACGCAACGTGTCATCGGCCAACTCGGCATTCTCGACCGTCTTGAGTTGTACGTTGACGGTGAGCAGCTTGCAGCTGTCCATCGTCTGGAAGTAGCGAATGGGCGCATCCATCGTAGGCAACTTATAGGAGATGTTGGAAAACGTCGTCACGTAGGGGTCGCCTGCGCCTCCGCCGCCGCTGGCCGTTCCTGTGAGAAATGTAGTGACCGCGTAAGGGGCAGACAGAACCACTTTGCGGACGTCGGTGACAGTCTTCGTCTCAAACGCAAACAGAGTTGTGGATGTAGTAACGATCGAAAAAATACTTTCAAAACTGGCGGAAGTTCCGTTGCCATTTACAAATCCGTCGGACCCAGTACCGGCGATGGTTGCGAAGTTGTCGCCGTTAAATGAATAGATGTTGTTAGAGCTGTTAAAATATAATAGGCCGCCTGAAAAAGCAATTGCCGGAACATTATCGATAGGAGGAGAAGCACTCATAGGGGACGCATAAGTAGCGATAGCGATAGGATTACTGTTATCCGCTACAGATCGAATGACTGGTTCCCCAGACGGATTAATATCAACAATGTATAGCGTGCCGGTATTATACGCGAGCCTGACTGGTTCATAAAGCAAAGAACTCGTAACACCCCGGGTGCCTTTGGTTCCAATATATGTGGAAATACTGTACTGACTACCACCCGCATTCAAATTGATGCGGCGAATCGTGAAGTCCGCATATGATGTAAAATACAGGTATCCGTTTGGACCGTCTATCGTCATCCCATCAAAATAAATAATGGTGGCAGTCGTCTTATTACCGTCAATGTATGTACCATCGCCTGCTGGTGTGTTCACAGAATAATCATTTACAACAGTCGCGGATGTGCTGCTCGAAGTAAATGAATAAAGAATTGAGCCTGGATAAGCATACATTGTGCCATTTGTGGAGTCGTACGCCATATCTAAAATAATAGCCCCGTCAGTTGAAATATCCTTAACGATAGTGCCGGCCATATTGAGTTGAGTAATGACGCCGACGTTGGTCACCGGATCGTAATTCGACACATACAAAAACGTCCCGTCGGTCCCGATTGCGTTTATGACTCCAATCGGCATGTTGTACATAGGACCCAGATTTTAATTTGCCGGAGGTCTCACGGTCCGTGAGGCCCTTCAAACCACACAACAGCCACAGGCGTCCTTCTTCTTCCCCCCCTCCCACTCCGCACGCATCCGCTCTTTGAACGCAACAAAATCCATATCAGAATCGGGTTCGTACTGCTTCCGAACGCCGGCCGCATCCACGTAATCAAAGAAGTCGTAGTGAAGCCGGTCCTTCCCGTCGTACATGTAGCACTGAATCGTAACACACGTAGTCTTCCCCACATTGGTCAATTGATGTGTCTGATTGAGCGTAGGGCTGATCCACGTCACGTCGTTCTTCTCAAAAGACTTGGTCGCAAACGCAGGGACACCACTCAAATCAGCACACAGATAGGGAAACAGATGGACTTGAATGGAGCCGTGAAGGACGCGAATGATGGCGTGGGAGCCGGCGTGATTGTGGACGGGCGAAAAGTGTGCCGGGGGCCAAATCTCCATCACGTAGGGAATGCCTGGAGACTCGCCGTTGTTCTGGTTCAACGTGATGCGCAGATAGGTCTCAAGCAGATTCGAGGGTCCAAACTCCGTCGCCTTTTCGGCCAATCGCTTATAGCACCAGCCGTCCGGATTGGCGATACTGGCTTCAATCGCCGCAGAAAACTGTGGGAATTCGGCGTCGTCCAACACAAATCGTTTTCCTCCTATACAATTGTGTAGCTTCTGGCCGATGAGGGACAGATTTGCGAGGGGCATATAGGAGGACTCGGCTACGTGTCGCATCGTCAACTGATGCATTTCCTTGACCGCTAGGGGAATCGCGTTGGTGATGGGGTCTCGCAGCAGCCGTAGGGGAACGACGGTCTCCGATACTAGCACCGTTGTAAGGCTTTCCAGAAAGGCCCTATCGGTCGCCAAGGGAAACTTGTACTTGTACACGGTCGTTTCTATCCGGGCCTCTCCGACTCCCGCATAGAGTTGTGCGTTGTTGTAGTCGATCGAAATCCAATAGGAGGCACCGGGCTTCGTCGTCAGGCCGGCCTTCGTCGTCAGACCAGCCTTCGTCGTCAGACCAGCCTCGTTTCCGGGATCCGCCAGCACTTCGGACCCCCGACTACAGACGCAAGACGATAGCCCCCAGTCAAAGGACAGCACATTGCTCCCGTCGGCACTCGAGAACCGAACAGTACATGTGGATCCACTACAATCAAACAGATAGACGCCCTGCCCTTTGAGAATAAGAGAGCAAGGGGCCGTGTTGGAAAGCACAACGAATTTAGGGTATCGGGCGAGGCTCATTTTCTACTACTTGTACCGTCTAGAATCAATTTAAGCCCTCACCTTTGGTGAGGGCTTTATTAATTCTTGACTGTGATCCGTCGTAAAATTTACGCCTC
>Ga0114958_10003194_pt1 | contig 11859 bp, 7 predicted proteins | sample C_130208_EF_Meta_FD_89577 | JGI IMG/M metagenome (GOLD analysis project Ga0114958, IMG submission 89577) | Freshwater microbial communities from Lake Croche, Canada to study carbon cycling - C_130208_EF_MetaG | ecosystem: Environmental > Aquatic > Freshwater > Lake | place: Lake Croche, Canada... | reverse complement strand
TTACTTTTAAGAAGATGATCTGTTTTCATAGCAATCATACTGTTGCTTTGTTCTTCAGGATCAATATATTCAATAATAGATGTATCAATTTTATTATTAATCAAAAGATCATTCCAAGAAAGTTCATTTTCTGATATAAGATTAATAATTTTTTGAGTAACTAATGTCTTATTATCTTTTATACGAAAAACTGGTCTAGTAAGTCTTCCACTATCATTGCAAATACGAATTTCTTTAAATTTATAGTCAAATATTATAGATGTATAAATATTAATTACACCACTTTGTTTTTTTTCTTTTAAAGATTCATATAATTCTAATGGATTATTTGAAATTCCTATCCAAGATCCATTAATAAATACTTTAACTTTGCCAAATAAATCAATAGGATTTTCAATAGTCTCAATATTAACAATATTATCTTTAATATAATCATAAATTGGAGAACTATTTGAAAAAATCGTAACATGTGTCATTAAACTAAGATTTTTTACAATACCCACACTCGCCCCTTCAGGAGTTTCTGTACAACATAAATATCCCCATGAAGTATTGTGCAATTTTCTTGGAGGAATAAGTTTTCCACTTTTATCCATGGGAGTAGATATTCTTCTTAGATGACTTACTGCAGATATATATGTGAGTCTGGTAAGAACTTGAGCCACGCCAACTTTACTATTATTTGAATGTTTAATACTAAAATCACCTGTTGATAATGCTCTTTTTAAACCATTCTCAATTGTAGTATGTTTTATGAATTTATTAATGTTTGATTTAGATATTATTTTAAGATAATCGTCAGTACTTTTCCAGTTTCCTGTATTAATTTCTCTTATTGTCTGTTTTTCAAAATCTTTTATAACTTTATTAAAATAATTTCTAAATAAATTATTGAGTAAAGATCCAGTTAAATCTATTCGTTTATTTAAATAAGAATCACGATCATCAGCTTTAATCCATTCAAAATTAGCTTGCAATAATTTATTTGCCATATACCCCATAAAGTATATTTTTTGAAAAGTTGTTTTGCAATGAGGGAATAAGTCATTATTTAAAACATCTAACGTAAAATTATATTTCTTTTTTATACTTATCTCTTTGTCAATATTTACATGGGTAAACATAGTATAGTTTGATATATATTGAATACATTCTTCCTTTGTAAGATAATTATTAGATTCAATAATAGAAGCTTGCAAAGAATTTAACATCTTTTTATATTTTTCATCAGTAATATTAAGTAAGATAAATTCGCAGATATTCTTGTCAGAAATTATACCCAATGCACGAAACACTATAAATAATGGAATTGCTTGTTTGACTCTAGGTATTTGAACAGATATAGGAAATCCAAATCCATTATTTTTACATGAAAGCATCATATTAATTTGTTTGGGAGAAATACATTTAAAATCTGGAACAGATTTAATTTCGGCAATCCACGAATATTTTGTATTTTTTGTAGTATTAAAACAATATATTCTATTTTCTGCTGCACGTTCTTGGCCCAATACAGTTTTTTCAGAACCATTGATAATAAAATATCCTCCAGCATCATGTTTACATTCTCCAGTACTAACATAATCCATATGTTTATATTGATTTAAAATACATATACAAGAATTTAGCATAATTGGCATTTTACCAATAGGTATTTTATGTATAGTTTTATGTAAAGTTTGAACTTGTGAAAGATCTTCTCCGGTTCTTATAATATATTTTATTGAAATGTCAATTGACATTGAACTAGCATACGTAAAATTTCGTTTTCTTGCTTCTTGAGGAAACATTAATTTAATTGCTCCATTATTTTCATGTATTTGAGGTCTATGAATATTAAAATTTTCAAAATTTACGAATAATTCAAGCGAATATTTTTGACTTTTAATATCAAAATCTTGTTCAGATGCTATACGCATATTATTAAACATCTTTATTGTTTTAAATATCTGTAGTTCTATAAAATTATTATAAGATTCAATTTGATGTCTTACAAGATTTTCAAGATGTTTATCTTTATAATAAGTTTCAATAATAGACCAAGAATTTTCAGTATTAGATACAAAGTTATCATCGGTATCTTTTTCAATTTTTATTGAATCTATATTTTTATTTTTATTATCAGAGTTTATATCCATTTTAATTCTTTACTTACTATTATTTTTATTTATTTAAATCATTTTTTTTTGTTTATTTATACTAATAACTCATTATAGATTGAGGAAGGATTTTTATCCCAATTTATATCTTTGAACAATTACACCATTGAAGATTTAAAATGGGACGCTGTCCCAATTTTAAATCGGCAATTGGGTTCCCTTTAGAAGAATTAAATGGGACATCGTCCCATTTTAATTCTTCGTCGGTCTAAAATGTCTAATGTCTTTACCTATTTGGCAGTCAAATACCCAAAGGCGTAAAACAGCGAATGACTCCCATTTAGAAGAATTAAATAGGATATCATCCCATTTAATTCTTACTCCGTCTAATTATTTATAGGTCTATAATTCAAAAAAAAAATATATGAATATTGTAATGTCTGGTATAAAAACAATTTCTATATCCCCAGAATTATTTAAAATTTCTACTGGAGGTAAAACTAAGAATCAAAATAAAACTGTTAGCAGAATTCCATCATTAAATAAAAATTCTTCATTAAGAGAAAATTTATTAAAACGACTTAATAAAAACAGAATAAATGATACTAGAAAAAACCATGTAAAAACAGGACCATCTATTGATAAACATTCAAAACAATCCACAAATATAAACAGAAATAATAATTCCGAAAAAAAATTAGAAGAAGATGAACTTAAATCATCCATGAAATATTTATCCGAAAAAGCTGAATATAAAAGAGTTAATCCATCCACTACATCTATTGCAGCAGTAGAAACAAATAAAAATCGCACATTAAAAAATAATGATGGGTCTATAAAATATAATATAGAAAATGATGTACCATATGGCTGTTTAAAAGGAGGGACTAAACCAACTTTTAGAAATTGGGTTAAAACTTTAAAAAATACGCCGAATAAAACTGAAATAGATTTTATGTCAAATAATAACTTAACAGATCAAGAAAAATATACACTTATTAAAAAAAAATTACAAAAAATACAATCTAGTCAAAATACTCAAAATAATACTTTTATTCAACCCGTACAACAAATAGAAGAACCTTTAGAAGTAATAAAAATACCAGAATTAATACAACCAAAATCCATACAACCAAAATCCACGCAATTTGAAGAATCCAAAGAAATAATAAAAATACCAGAATTAATACAACCAACACCCATACAAATTGAAGAACCAACAGAAATAATAAAAATACCAGAATTACTACAATCAAAATCCATACAAATTGAAGAACCAACAGAAATAATAAAAATACCAGATATTCAAACAGAAATGAATTTTTTAGAAAAAGATGAAAAATTAACAAATCCAGATATTATATCTAGTGAAAAAGAACTAGTTGTTATACCAGTAAAAAAAACTTTTAAGAAAAAAATTAAAAGAACTTATACAATAGGTAAAAATATTAAAAAACGACAAGTTGGATTATTACTAAAAAATTCTCAAACAATGAAAAAAATTATGACTGCTCATAATAATTTAAAAAATGAACCAATTGATAAAGTTGAAAAATATCTAAGAACACACGGCTTTAAAGTAAAAGGGTCATCTTGTCCTCAAGATGTAACCAGAAAAATGTATGAATCAGCTATGTTATCCGGAGACATTTTTAATAAAAATAAAGATATATATTTACAAAATATGAAACAAGATGAAACATAAAAAATTAAAATATAATTACTAAATATGGATATTCCAGATTTTATAAAAAATTATCAATTAGCTTGTTCTATATTTTTATTTTTAATTATATTTTTTGCATTATATTTTATTAAACCAAAATGGCTATTCAATGAAGATGGTTCTATAAGAGAATTTGGTATTGGCTATATGAAAAAAACAATTTTACCATTATGGTTAATAGGTATTATTTTAGCTATTTTAAGTTATACATTTGTCAATTTTATTTGCAACTTACACTCTTGAAAATTCACATAGTTACATATTTTTACACCTTTAGACAATTTACTTGTCCAAAGGTGTAACAAAATAACTAATTTCTACATTGTATACACTTTGGAATTTATTATATCTTGCTGAGCTGAAATATCTGCAGCCTGTTTGTCATAGTCGGAAGATGAAGCTTGCATACTTCCAAGAGATTTATTACAACCTTTTTGTACTGTATTATAAGTTACAATAGATGTTACAATAAATGCAGTATATAAATACCAACAAAATTCACCAATATTATCTTTTCTTAGAATAATGTTATAAAGTAACTCTTTATTTTTACCATCCTTTAACTCTTCTTTAAATAAAAAGGGTGTTTCCCATATAGAATTAAAATTTACAACATTAAATTCATTAATAATCAATGATTTGTTTCCAGATATTTTAGTTATAAAATCTCCAACTTTAGCCAATTTTGATTTTTCTTCAGGTTTTAAATCTGATGACAAATTAGATGAAATATCATTATTTAATATTTTAGATAATAAATTATTTGACTCCAAATATACTATTGCATAACCAATAACATTGCTAAATACATTTTTAAGGGCAGGAAATATCATCAATACTATTATCATTATACCAAATATGAAAAACCATGGTATTAATGCAAGTAATGCTCCAGCTCCTAAATTTTCATAAAATGAATTACTGCATAATTGAGATATAAATGCAATATTTACTATAATTTGTCCAAATAAAACAGCAATAAAATAAAAAAATGTTCTATACATATTTGTTTTATAGTATTCTGCATATATTTCGTCTTTTTTTGTTATATCATCATCTGAAAGAGGAAGTGACGCTTTTCCCATCCAAAAATAAACTATTGTTGTTATTAAAAAAATAATTAACGATAATATTGAATTCATTTATTATAGTAATATAATATAATAAATATTTTACAATGGATAAACCTAAATTGACAGAATTAGGCATTAAATCTTTCTTAAATCATAGTTTAAAAAAATGTAATGAGTTTAAAACTTTTTATTTCAATAGTATTTTAAATTTATCATTATTATTATTATTTATAATAATAGTTTCTGTAATTCTTTTAATGAAATATAAAGGGAAATTAAGCGATGAAGAAAAAGAAATAAAAAATAAAGAAAATAGAAATTATATTTTATCAAAAATCAAAAATTATCAAATTGCAAAACTTAAAGAAAATCAAAGTTTAATTTCAGGATTACCCCATTTTTAGATTGTTTTATTACATTATCTCAAAGTGTAACTTATTTCTTAGTTAGTAAATCGTTATAACAATACATTAAACATTCAATAAATTTATTTTTATCTTTTATTAAATTTTTTTTAAAAGTTATATTTATATTTATTTTGCCATTATAAGAAATTATATTAGAAGAAATACTACTATTTTTTATAATTGTAGAAAAACTCACATTAGAGCATTTTATTTTTTTATTACCCAAAAAACAAGTATTCAAATCTGGTCCAATAATATTTGAATATAACAAATCTATTTCATTTAATTGGGTATCAATCAAAAAATTTTTTATTTTAATAGGTATATATTTTATTATATTAGTTATTAAAAAAATTAATATTAATATAAATAATGAATATTTGTATAAATTAAATGTATTATGAGCATCTCTTAATAAATCTTTATTACAACAATAATTGTTTGAATTTATTATTGAAAATAAATAATATACATTATTTGTATAAAAATTATTTGAATAATCATTTTTGATATTAATAGGACAAGTAATTCTAATATCATCTATATTATTATTCATATCAAAATTATATTTATTTAAAGTTTTAACCATCAATGAATATAAAAAATCATTTATCATAATATTATTTTTTTTTGAAAAGTCTTTAATCTCTTTTAATTCTAATGAAGGTATAACTATATCAGAATATATAACTTTTTTTGATATATTATTTATTTTTTGTGACTTATTACAAAAATAATGATTTAAAAATGTTTTACAAATATTAGACATATTTATTATAATTAATATAAATGTTCCAATTATAAAATAATATAAATTTTCAAATAATGTATTTTTCATTCTTTTAAATTTGGGAATTTTATATTCATATTCAAATGTTTCAGTTATCATTTTTATTAATTTATAACCGTCACAATATTCATGTGAAATATTTAAAATCATACATGACTTATTATTAGATATGTCATTGTAAATATTAAAAAACCACTTATACTTTGATGTAAAATTTTTATTTATTAAACTAGATTTTTTAAAATCAAATTCTTTAAAATTGCAATTTTTAATCTTATAAAAATTACAAGGATTAAATATATTATTTCCATCTTTTATCCATAAATATTTACCATCTATATTAAATATATAATATTTTAAGATAGGATTTGTTAACATAAATTTTGATATAAATAAACTGCAATCTTTTTCATCTAAGATATTATCCAAAACCATTTTTAAAATAATCTTAGACATATTATTTTCATGTATCATTTCAGTAATAAAATTATCTACAGGTATCATTTATTTTAACTGTATTTTTATTATATTTTTTTTACGAAGAAATTGTGTATTTAGACCGACGAAGAATTAAATGGGACGATGTCCCAATTAAAATGGGACGATGTCCCATTTAATTCTTCTAAAGGGAACCCATTTGCCGATTTAAAATTGGGACGGCGTCCCATTTTAAATCTTCAAAGGTGTAAGTATCATAAAATAGGTGTTACTATAAATGTCAACCGATGTAAATAAGGCGGTGTCCACATATGCGACAAAGTCCCATTTACCCCAACGAACATTTAAATCCGCACTTTTTGCGGATAAAATGTTCGTTGGGGTAATTTTTAGTATGTCTAAATACATTACTATAAATACTTTAATAGAGATGTTAATACATAAAATGTCATTGAAAAGAATACACTAGAAAACAAATAACCATACAAATTGAAATTATAATCTTCATTAAATAATACACTCATATATATTTGCAAAAATTTCTTATAAAATGGTAATTGAAAAACAAAATATAATATCGCAATAAGAAGTGGAATATATAATTCGTCATAAAAATCTATTTGACTTTTTGAAACATTTGACTTTTGATTTTGTTTTTGGTCTTCATACATTTTCTCTATCTCGTTATTTTCATTTTTTTGACTAGGTAGTGGTAGCGGTGGTATGTAATTTTGCTGAATTGAAGGATCAATTGTAATTTGAGATGAATTTGATGGAACATCTCTTATTGGTAATTGCGTTGAACCACTTGTAACTGCTGTTTGCAATCCATTAATTAAATTATTTATTGTAACACTATCTGTAATTTGTGACTGTTGTTGAACAGATTGTTGCATTGGCTGTATTTGAGGAGAATACTGTATTTCATTTTGTGCAGGAGATTGCTGAGTTTGATTCAGAGAAAGTTCAGATATTAAAGATGACATTATCTAATATTATTTTTATATATTAAAATATTACATCGAACGAAAAGAAAATCAGAAGAAAAGATAATTATTACTTATATATTTTATAACTATCTTTCAAGTAATTTGTTAAATGTATTTTTTTATTATTTATTTGCTAATATTTCTTTTATTATATAATAAATATAAGAAAAATTAAAAGATATCAAATTAATATTCATTATAAATTTTATCATAGCATATTCGGTAAGAAAATAATAAGCCCAGTGTATTATTTTCTAAAATTATTCAATTTGTCTCAATCATCATTACCATTTCTATCATATTCTCCTTCACCTCCATCATTTTCATCATCATCGGGATCATTATCATCTCCTGTATAATCAAATCCAAACTCATCATCTTCTAATTCCCCAGCTTGATCTTCATCAATATCATCATCAAATTCTTCTTCCTCTTCCTCAAATAATCCTTTCTCTCTCTTATTAGTTCTTCTCTCCGTGTTTATTATCCTTTCAAACTCTTCCGCTTCTTCATCTGCTACATCTTTATTATATGTTCTATATCCTTTCTGTAATCCTTTATTCCAATCTCCTAATTTATATATTTTCAAAGTTGTATTTGCTTGTCGTGTTTCTTCATCCATTTTTGCTAATTTACTAGTAATTTGTTCTTTTTCAAAACCTTTCTCCTTATATACTTTATCCATAATTTCTGTATAATTGAGATTTATTATCTTCTTATGTGAATTCATTATATTGATATATTCAAATAATAGTCGTCTTACATCATCTTTAAGCTGTTCTCTATCATATTCAATAGGTTCTTCTTCAGGCATTTCAATACGCGAGTCCATGTCATCTAAATATGATACAGATACTGTAGCTCCAATTTCTTCGCTCTCTTTTTTACTTCTATAAGATTCTACTATAGAACTGCTCTCTGTTAAACTAATATATTCTCTAAAGACTGATAATAAAAAATATTTATATAACTCCAAACTAATTATTTTATAAAATCCAATATTAGTTTTAACTTTACTATTAGACATAGATGGAATACTTTCTACAAATTTTAAAATATAACCCATTTTATTTTGTATTTTTTTTAATAAATCATTCAATGCTTCATTTGAATAAAATTGTTGAAGAGGTTCATAAAATTCAGCTATATATTCTTTAAGTTTATTTGAATGCTGTTGACTTAATCCTAAATATGTATGTATTCTTATATCTTCTTTATCATATGGAACTTCATTACATATTATATTTGGAAAAATTGATATAAAATTATTAATATATTCTTTAAGAAAATTTATACAATTATATTGATCACTATCTGTTATTTGTAAATTTAAATTATGAGAATCTGACCTATTATTCCAATTTTTAATATTTTCAAAAAAATCTCCAATTATTCTTTTATTTTTACTACTTATACCATCAGCAATAAAACTAAAAATGTCACTTCTAAGTTTACCATTAGACTCCTCTAAAAAATTATATAATAGTTGAATTGGATTATTCTTTTTATCAACTACAACAGACCCATATATTTTTGTAATATCTTTTAGCAATAAAAATAATTCTTGTATATCTGGTCTATACGGTTTATCTTCAGTGCCGCTATCATCCAAGAAATAATTGCCATCAGGAGTTTTTTTACTATTTCTAAAAACATTATTAAGTTTTTTAACCAAATCTAATTTTGATGTATTATAATGAATTGGTATAATATTGTTTGAACCAACAATTTGCAAAAGTCTTAAAAATTGCTGCATATCAAATTTATATGTACTATTAATCAATTGATTTATTTGATCTTTAAGATCATCTGTATTATTAATAAATTCTGGTTTTTCAGAACAAAATTTTTCTAATTCCCCAAGTAATGGTATATCTGAATTAAAACGACAATAAATAATAAATGAACCATATATAGTATTTCTACTATATTCTTGATTTATCGGAGGATATATTGATTTAGATTTAATAGTGCAATAAAATATTGGAACTCTTGTTAACTTAAAAATACTATCTGTTATACCAGTTAAATCTTTTATATAAGTCAAATTGATTTTTATTTTTTCGTCTTCTTTAATAAAATACTCAATAACTGTCTGAACTAAATTTGATTCGTCACAACAACTATTCTCCATAAAAGGAACACCTGAAGCAGTTAATAATATTACTTTTTTATCAAAAATTACTGAATTTATACTTTCTTGTATAGATAATGAAAAATTTATAACTTTAGATTGCATTAGTAATAAATGTGAACTTTGCTCTTTTTCGCCATTTTTGATTGCATAATGAGTAACATCATAAAAAGTTTTATCTAATTGTTCTTGTTTTGTTATTACTGCATTCATGGGAGGCAAAAAATTAGTCCATTTTTTTATATTATATTCAGACGGTATTTCATCGGAAATGTTTAAACTCAAGTATTCTATTTTTTCTTCAACTTTTCTTTGTATATCAATATTTTTAATAAAATATAATTCAATAAATCTTTTTATACCTCCTCCAAGTTTTTCTTGGCTTATATTCTGAAGAACTGACCATGGTTCTTTATTACTACGAATATTTAAAACTATACATGTAATATAATTCAAACCATCCAAATTAGATGTTTCACCTAATGGAAATCCATCAAATGATGCAGGGCAAGTCTTTAAATAAGTTTTTGCTTTTAATGTCGGGATATTTGTTTGAATTGTTATTAATAACATACTTATAGTCAAAAGTAATAATTCTCTATTATAAAAATATATTTCAGGATATTTTTTACCCTTTTTACCTTTTTGTTCTTTTTGATCTTGATATTCTTTAATATAATGTTCACGAATTAATATTTCAGACACATGTTTAACTATAAAATCAAAACTCTTAGAAAGATCTAATTTCATATATGATGTAATTGTTGTAACCACGCCAATAATCTTCTTAATTTCAATATTATTTGTTTTAGATAATGGAGACAAATTACCTATCAATAAAGACTCCTCCTCCAATATTTCATGCGTAATAATTTTAAATCCAGATTCATCATATTGCTCTTCCGTTTCAAAATCCAAGTCTTTAATCTTATATCCTGAAAATTTATCATACCATCCATCATCCTCAACTTTTCCAATACTTTTAATAATTTCATCCATGACTTTCTTATAATTTGAATTATTTTCAATAAATGCTTTTGCAAGAACATATAAAAAAACTGGGACAAGTTTTGTATCAGTTATAATACAATATCGCCAGTGAGGGCATTCATATGTAGGATCTTCTGGTAAAAGATCCGAATTTTCCCTTCTTTCTCTAGTATATTTATTGCAAAAAAGTAATAAATTTGTCTGCCTTTTAATAAAATCTTCTTCAGAAATTATTTTACCAACAATCTCTTTATATGGAGAGACTATTTGCAATTCTTTATCTATTGTTTCATATCCTAATTTTACTTGAATATTATTATATTTTAAAAAAATATATTTATTTATTTTATTTAATTGTTTCAATAATTTTATATGATACATACGTCTATGCTCCATATTCTGTCTAAAACTATCTTTTGATATTTTATATTCTTCATCAAAATTATAAACTAATTCTTTTAATGTTTTATTTTTTAATAATGATGATGTTACCTGCGAAGAATTGCACTCTAAATTTGAAAATAAGCAATCTTCTGATAAATTACATTGCTCTACTATGTTGGGTGGAACAGTAGTATCTCTTTTCCATTCATTATTTTCTCTTTTAAAAAATAGATATTTATCTATATCAACTAAAAATGCATAATCACCTTCTTCTACTTTAGCAGCTCCCAATATTAAATTTTCAACAAGTTTAGTTTTTCTAACATCATCTTCTATATATCCAAACTCTTCTTCTTTCAAAAAAAGAGCTAACTCCTCAGGCGGTAATACTCCTTTTGCTAATTTATACTTTTCGTTTTCCATAATATTATAGGGAGTTTTATCATATGCCTTATCGTAATAAATTGTCTTATTATTATCTTTTTTTAAATCCTCCATATTGGCATATTTCTTAGATATTGGATAATCAGTATATTCTTGCTTACATTCATTATTAAAACGATCTTGAATAATTTTTGCTTTATTATCATCCACCTCTTTATCAAATACTCGTGAAAGATTATCCGATATCATCAAATTCAGATTTGAAATAACAAGTGAAAGATTATATACTTCTCCATAATCACTCATTGTAACATATTTTAAAAGTTCGGAATTTGATAATTCTCTAGCCTTGTCAGGAGTTTTTTCAAAATAATCGCTCCATATACTATTATCTCCTTCATCATTTTTTATAAAATTATACACATTTAACTTAAATTTATTTATA
>Ga0114958_10003193_pt1 | contig 11861 bp, 8 predicted proteins | sample C_130208_EF_Meta_FD_89577 | JGI IMG/M metagenome (GOLD analysis project Ga0114958, IMG submission 89577) | Freshwater microbial communities from Lake Croche, Canada to study carbon cycling - C_130208_EF_MetaG | ecosystem: Environmental > Aquatic > Freshwater > Lake | place: Lake Croche, Canada... | reverse complement strand
GCTCCAGCAACTAAATAATTTGGCTATAAAAAATCAAATGGAGACCTCTAGTAATAGGGGTCTCTTTTTTTGTAAATCGTCAGTAAAATCAGAACGATAAAGGTTATTTCTTGACTTCGTTTAAATTTAAACGATTTAAATTTCACCTGAAAATCCCTCTCGTGCTACCTGTTTTGCTACCATTCCCGTAAAATGATAGAATCCACCCTGTTGAGGTGGATTCTGGTGGTCCCAAAGGCCGAGTCGATTGATACACTATTGGATCTTACATCAGATCAAGACGAAACCCAAAATTTTACAATTCAATAATATTGGGTGATTTAATTCGATTCAAGTGGATTTAAATCAGTCTCTTGTGCTCGCTTGTTTGCTGCTTTGATTAAAATTGGGTTTATTTTATTTAAAATGAAATAATGCTGATTTTTAAGTAGTAAGAAATCTCTCATCAACTTAAATCCAAATTTATAGATCAAAATTTTCTAATAAAAATACCCTTTTATATAAAAATAATAATATCTTTCGATTCATTCTTTTATTAAAATGTAACTAAGCCTGTTATAACTCTTCTTTTTTCAGTGAAAATTATAAAGCCTTGAATGAATTAAAGTTACGTAAGGATAAGTCAAGTGACACCACACTTTGGAACCAGTTAATGCTGGGCGACGAAGAGGCGTTTTCCTCGTTATTTGAAAGGTATTATAGTACGCTTGTTAATTACGGTAAAACGTTAATGACTGGCGAAGATCGAGTAAAGGATTGCGTGCAAGATGTATTTGTTGATATTTGGACGTATCGCTATAAACTAAATGAGGCCAGCGTGGTTAAAGCGTATTTACTTTCGAGTGTACGAAAGCGAATAGCTAGGCTTCATAATCGTGAACATATTTTTTCAAATATCAAGAACATTGATTCCTTAGATTTTTTATTTGATTTTTCCATTGAAGACCGCTTGATAGCTGATGAGACAATAGCTAAAAAAGTGGAGCAATTAAATAAAAGCATCAATCAACTTTCGGATCGACAAAAGGAAGCCATTTACTTACGCTACCATCAAGAACTTACGGTTGAACAAGTAGCCGAAGTGTTAAACTTAAATTACCAATCTACAAAAAATCTTCTTCATCGGGCGATTCTTCAGCTCCGTAAAGATTTCCCAATTTCAGTATTATTTCTTCTCTTGAATATTTCCCTAAATTAATTTTAAAATAAAAGTTCAATTTAGTGAGTACCAAATTTAATTCTTGTCCTCTCTGTATTTGAAACCAAAATTCAAATGCAAAATCGGGATTCTTACAATAAGATAGAAGACTTTCTATTAAATGATTCTTTTCAAAAATGGGTAAAAGAGAATAAAGACACTTCAAATTGGAGCGAATGGACTGTAGAAAACCCATATCGTGCAAAAATGGTAGAGGAGGCTCGGATGTGGATCCTTGCAATAGCTACTAAGGAGACTCCTATATCCAATCAAGAAACACAAAAGGCACTTCAAAAAGTTTGGGAAAAAATAGGTAGGACTAATGAGGAGCTTCCTGTTAAATCGATTTGGCATCATACCTGGTTTAGAACTGCAGCAGCCGTTTTTGTTGTGGGTTTGGCTGCACTTTTATATAATGTAAACTTATCAAGTCCCCAAAATACAATCATTACCTATCAAGAGTTGGTCAAAAGTGATTTAAATGGATTAATTGAACAAACCAATAATTCGGATAAACCCCAACTCATTACATTATCTGACGCAAGTTCTGTTTTACTTCAACCTAATAGTAAACTAAGTTATCCTAAAATATTTACAGGCAATGAACGTAAAGTATATCTCTCTGGAGAAGGTTTCTTTGAAATAAGTAAAGATTCAAACAGAGCCTTTTATGTCTATGCAAATGAAACTGTTACAAAAGTATTTGGAACAAGTTTTAGAGTAATTGCTTATGCGAATCAACCAAATGTTGAAGTTTTGGTGCGAACGGGAAAAGTAAAAGTTAGTTCAAATCAAAATATTCGTAATGCTACTTTAGAAGAAGTAATGCTGTTGCCAAATCAAGCAACAAGATTTGTAAGAAAGGGACACCTATTTGAAAAAATATTGGACATCACCCAAGACAAACCGTTGCTAGCTGCGACCAACACCATGGAGCAACTAAGCTTCGATTTCAAGGATATTCCTGTTCATCAAATATTTAAAACATTAGAACAAGCGTATTTAATTACCATCGACTTTCCACATGACAAATTGAAAGAATGTTATTTAACGACATCACTTATCGATGTGCCATTACCCGAAAAGTTGAAAATTATATGTGAAAGTTTGGGCAATAATAGCCGATACGAGATGAATGGCAACTATATTAAAATAATTTCAAATGGATGTAAATAATAGTTTATGAAAAAATAAGAAATAAAAAAAGCGCCGAAATGCTGTAACATTTCAAACGCTCTAATGAATTTCCAAAAGCCTCTGTAAAGGTTTGGAAATTAGTCAAAACCCGTAAAAGTATTAACCTTAACTATCAAAATTATGAAAAAATGTTTTATTAAACGACGGTACCTCTATAACATCGTGAAAATATCCTTAACCCAATTAGCCATTGTTCTTGTTTTTTCTAGCATTGCATTTGCTGTGCCCGTAAAAGCTCAAGAAATACTCGACACTAAAGTGTCACTAACGCTTAACAACGTGAGCTTGGAAAATTCCTTGATAGAACTTGAAAAAACAGCTCAAGTGAAGTTTTCTTATAATTCACGTGCCTTGAAGCTTAGTCAAAAAGTAAGCGTAATTGCGAATAATGAAGCCTTATCCAGTGTATTAAATAGGCTATTAATACCGCTCAATATTCAATACTTTCAAGTTAGCAATAGGATTGTTTTGCGTAAAAATGATGAATCATCTAGTGATATTAATTCAGTTAAAGTATCATTAGTTGACAATAATGTTTATGTGGATAATACGATTAAAGGTACAATTACAGATGAAAAGGGGGAAAAACTTCCAGGTGTAAGTATTGTTGTGAAAGGTACAACTCGTGGTACTACAACTAATTCAAATGGTGAATATACAATATCTGTAACAGACAATAATGCAACCTTGGTATTCAGTTTTGTAGGATTTTTGAATCAAGAGATTGTTGTTGGAAATCGTACTCAAATAAATGTTGTTTTGATACAAGATTCTAAATCTTTAGAAGATGTCGTTGTGGTAGGTTATGGAATAGTAAAAAAACGGGATTTAACTGGTTCGGTTTCTTCAATTAGTTCGTCCGACATTAAAGCTCAGCCTATTTCAGGTCTAAATCAAGCCATGCAAGGTAGAGTTTCGGGAGTGCAGGTTACGCAATCGTCTAACGCTGCGGGTGGTGGCGTACAAGTTAGGGTACGAGGAGGTAATTCGATTTCTGCCAGCAATGAGCCATTGTACGTAATAGATGGATTTCCAGTAACCAATCCCTCACCTGCACAGGGTCTAAGTAGTGGCAATGCAAGGTCTGAAGCTTTCCCTAATGTTTTGGCCACACTCAATCCAAACGATATTGAATCTATGGAGGTCTTGAAAGATGCCTCTGCAACAGCTATTTACGGCTCAAGAGGTGCAAACGGAGTTGTATTAATTACAACAAAAAGAGGCAAAGAAGGGCAATCAAATATCGAATTTGAAACTTTTTATAGTACTTCTCGGATTACTAAAATGCACGATCTTGTCAATGCATCAGAATCCCTGAAATCAAAAAATATACAATTAGTAAATTTAGGCCGTACCGAACGTTATGGTACGGATCCCGCTTATGGATCTAAAAAACCAGATGATTACCTACCGGGTACCGACTGGCAAAAGGAAATTTATCGTGATGCTCCTACACAAAACTATCAACTTACGTTATCCGGTGGAAATGAAAAAGTTCGCTATTTGGTCAGTGGGAATTATTTCGACCAAAACGGGATAATAATTACGAATAATTTTAAGCGTTATTCAGCACGTATAAATTTGGATGCTCGACTAACAAACAGAATTAAAGTAGGTACCAATTTTACAATGACTCGAAGTGATAATAATTTAGTCAGTGAACCTACTGTAAGTGGAGCGGGTACTACTTCGTCACCTGTTCAATCTGCACTTGCTGCAACTCCTGCCATGTCCATATTTAATAGTGATGGCAGTTATCCACTAAATTTTTTGGGAATGGGTGCGGCTGCAAATCCTGTGGCGGTCTTGCGAACTAGTACTAATACTTTACAAAGTGATCGAATTTTAGGTTCATTATTTAGCGAAATTAATCTTTTTGAAGGTCTAACCGCTCGTATCAGTGTGGGTGGCGATATTATTAATTCCCGGCGTAATGTATTTTACACACCGCAAACCTCACTTGCTAATACTTTAAACGGTTATGGTAGTGTTGGTAACTCCGTGAATACTAATCTTTTAAATGAAAATACGCTTAATTACTCTAAAATATTTAATCAAAATCACTCATTAGATTTTTTAGCTGGAGTAACCTTTCAGAAAAATCGAGAAATACGTACATATACTGAAGCTCAGGACTTTCCAAGTTTCTCGCTCGGTACTGGAAATCTTGGATTGGGTAATAAATTGTTGGCTCCTACGGGCTCAATTGCACAATGGGGTTTAACTTCTTATTTAGGTCGGATTAATTACCGACTTAAAGAGCGTTATTTATTCACATTAACAAGCAGGCTTGATGGTTCTTCACGATTTGGATTAAACAACAAATATGGTTTTTTCCCTTCAGGAGCTTTTGCATGGAGAGTATCCGATGAAAACTTTCTTAAGGATAACAAAACACTTAGTGATTTAAAACTTAGGGTAAGTTATGGTCTTACAGGAAATGACGGCATAGGTCTTTATAACTCGCTTGCTGCATATAGCACAGGTCGTACTGTGCTGAATGATCAGGAGCAGTTATTTATTCAGGCTAGTCGTATAGGTAATGAGGATTTACGTTGGGAAAAAACTGCACAATTTGATGTAGGATTGGATTTTGGATTGTTTAACAATCGAATTCAGATAACGGCAGATTACTATATCAAAACAACCAATGATCTATTATTGAACGTAGAATTACCGGCGACAACTGGATTCACATCAGTACTTAGAAACGTTGGTAGTGTTGAAAACCGTGGGTTTGAGTTAGGAATAACTTCAACCAATGTAAATATGCCAAAGGGATTTAAATGGACTACCAATGCCAATGTGTCCTTTAATAAAAATAAGATAATCGAATTAACGAATGGAGTTTCACAATACTTTGTGGGTGGTGAAAGTGAGGTTATTGTAAAAGTAGGAGAGCCACTCGGTTCAATGTATGGTGTTCTCTTTGATGGTATTTACCAAACTGCAGATGAAATAAAAGCCGCTGGTGCAAAGGCACTCTCAGGGTCACTTCCCGGGGCACCTCGTTACAAAGACGTAAATGGAAATGGCAGTTATAATGCCTCAACCGATCGCACAATTATTGGAAACGGGTTGCCAAAAGCAATTTTTGGACTAACCAATAACTTCGCGTATAAAAATTTCGATTTGTCTATTTTTCTTCAGGGTGTATACGGCAATGATATTTTCAATACCACATTTCGTCAGATTTTAGGCGGAGACCCTGGAGGAGGATTATTAAAGGAATATTACAACAATGCTTGGAGTCCAAACAATCCTTCAAATCGATATGTGGCTATGCGTCAGTGGACTATTCCGGTTAGTGATTATTGGGTAGAAGATGGTTCTTTCTTGCGTGTTAAAAACATATCATTGAGCTATCAATTTCCGCTCAAAACAAAATGGATGAAAAGAGCAAGGATTTACGTAAGCGGTCAAAATCTATTAACTTTTACCAGCTACCGTGGGTATGATCCCGAAGTAAATTCTGATTTTAACAGTAATACACTGTATGGATTTGATCGTTTTGCTTACCCTGCCTCTCGTACCGTTACACTAGGCGCAAACATTACTTTTTAACCTTAAATTATCTAAATCAGATGAAAAATATATATAAAACATTGGGAGTTGTCATGCTATTTATCACGATGAGCTGTAATGACTTAATGATAGAGACCCCTGAAAGTTTTTTTGTTGAGGAAAATTCATTTAACACCGCGAAAGATGCTACTTCAGCAATAAACGGTGTCTATGATAGACTTCGAACAATCTATAACATGAATATCATTAATTTGTCAGATGTTAATGGAGAAGAATTGGAAGTTAATCCCAATCAGGGTGATGCTAAAGAAATAGACCAAAATCTTTATACCTCTGCTAATTCCATTTTTGATGTATTTTACACAAACTCTTACCTACTTATTAATAGGGCAAATCGAGTAATTGTCAACGTTCCAAAAATTGCGATGAACACCACACTACGTGATCAAATTTTAGGTGAGGCAAAGTTTCTTCGCGCTTTGGCTTATTTCAATTTGGTTAGGGCATTTGGTGATGTTCCACTGATTACAACACCTACTTCTGATGTTGTTAATGTAGAGATTCAACGTGATAATTCTGATAAAATTTATAATCAAATTATTCAGGATTTAAAAGAAGCTGAAACGGTTTTACCTCTAAAATATACTACTGTGAATGAAATTGGGCGAGCTACTTCAGGTGCGGCTAAATCTATATTGGCAAAAGTTTATCTGACGCGGAAAGATTATACAAATGCTGCAGCTAAAGCTAAAGAAGTTATTGATTCAAAGGCTTACAGCTTGGCAGTTGCCTACAAAGATGTTTTTCCACCTGAAAAGAAAAACGGTCCTGAGCATATATTTTCAGTTCAGTATAGTTGTGTTTTGAATACTTACGGAAGTCCGATGGCTCAAGCTTTTGCTTTGGTATTTACTTATCCTGTACAACAGGCGGGAGGGTTTCATTATGTTACGCCTTTGCACGTAAATACTTATATGAGTGGTGATATTCGAAAGGATATAAACGTAGTAACCGAGGGGAAAAATCCTCAAACAGGTGCAATTATTAAACCAGGTTCAGACCAAGGTCCTGCTTCTAACAAGTACTGGGATCCTTTGGCTTGTGGTTTATCACAAGCACGTAATAACTTTATGGTCATACGTTATGCAGATCTTATTTTGATGTATGCTGAAGCTTTGAATGAACTCAGCGGTCCTACAGTTGACGCCTATTCTGCTATTAATCAGATTCGGTCAAGGGCTAGAGGTGGAGTTAACATTACTACTGGTCCCCAAGATTTGAATGGGCTTACTAAAGAGCAGTTTAGGGATGCAGTACTACAAGAACGAAGTTGGGAGTTATGCTTTGAAGGGCATCGCCGCTGGGATTTGATTAGAACAGGTAAATATATTGCAACTTTATCCAAAGCAAATATACCCGTAGCTGAAAAAAATCTTTTGTATCCTATTCCTCAAAATGAGATTGACGTCAATCCAGCTTTGAAACAGAATCCCGGGTACTAAGATAAATTATTTACATAGTGGAGTAGTTTAATGAAAAAGAATTAAGCTATTCCACATATTTTTTAAAATTATTCATATGGCATCTTCAAAAAATAGTCGCCGAGAGTTTATGATAAACTCAATGGCGGCATCAAGTACCCTTGGTTTTTCCAATTCTCTGTTTTCACATTCGTCCTTATCTCGATTACCATTAAAAACGATCAAAACGGATGTGTTAGTTTGCGGTGGTGGGTGTGCAGGTATTGCGGCAGCCTTATCATCGGCTCGAAATGGAGCAAAAACTCTTTTAGTAGAACGAGCAGGTTTTGCGGGTGGTATTATTACATGTGTAGGTTTGCCCTATTTTGATGGACTTATAGATAAAACGACTGGTCGATTCGTGACATTTGGGATTATAACTGAGTTTTTAGAAAAAATGGGTGTAATTCCAAAAGGGGCGAAACATATTGATGATTGTCGAAAAGAGCTTATTTCCAAGTATTGGAGTACCGTCATAATTGATAATATAGAACAATTTAAACTTTTATGTGATTCGTTAATTCTAGAGCAAAAGAATCTAAGTGTCCTTTACCATAGCATGGTATGTGACACAGAAGTAAGAGATGGACGTATTACTGCAGTCATGATTTCAAATAAAGATGGCATTACCCGTATTGAAGCTAATCAGGTAATTGACTGCACTGGAGACGCAGATGTGGCCACATGGTCTGGAGCTGTAGTGGAAAAAACAACACCATTGATGCCACTTACTTTGCATTTTAGAATTGGCAACGTGAAAAGACTTGACCAATCGACAAACAACAGCGGACGAGCAACAATGACAGAGGCGGCCAAGCAAGAAATGGTTAATGCCAATAAAAGAGGAGATTTGCCAGCCTTTTACGGTCCAGGATTGATATTTGCCTTTGCTAAAGATGAAGCGTATGTTCATGCCGTAAGAGTAGCTGCTGATGCTAGCGACGCTGCGGATTTGACTCGTGCTGAAATGCAGGGACGAAAAGACGCATGGACCATGTTTAATGCTTGGAAAAAATCGGTGCCCGGCTTTGAAGATAGTTATTTCATAAGCAGTGGCCCTTATATAGGTGTTCGAGAAAGCCGTAGAATTGTTGGTCAATATGTTTTATCCGTGGAAGACCTTAAAACGAATCGTCGGCACGATGATGCCATTGCATCTGGGTGTTGGTTTTTAGATATTCATCCAAATAAAGCGACTACGGATAAGCCTTATGAGGGTACTGGTTTTCAACCACTTCCTTATGATATTTCCTATCGTTCGCTTATACCTCAAAAGTTATCAAATTTACTAGTAGCTGGTCGTTGTCACTCAGCAAGTGCAAATGCAGCCGCATCTTCAAGGGTAACGGCTACTGCCATGGCATTGGGGGAAGCCGCTGGAACAGCCGCAGCTATTGCAACTAAACTAAAAAAAGAAGTAGGTTTAATTGATGGTTTAAAGGTAAGGGAACTCCTTGTTACTAATGGTGGTGGACCTTTTACAGATAGGTAGTTGATAAATCAAATTTTGGTAAAAAAGAGGTTGATATTAACGATTCAAAAAGCTTTGTTAATGAAGTTATAAATAGAAATTACGATATGAAGATCAGTGTTTTTAAATGCAGTTTTTTAGTTTTCATTCTTCTTGTTTTCTTTTCTTATTTGATCATTGCGCAAGAGAGACCTAAAAGAGATTATGCAGCTGAACAATCTGCCAAACTAGAACCTGATCGTAAAATTCTTTTTAAAACGGTAGATGACAAGGAATTATATCTTCACTTTTTTGAACCTAAGGGATATAAAAACACTGACAAACGCTCTTGTTTTATCGCCATTCATGGCGGTGCATGGGCAGGTGGTGAGCCGCGCAGGTTTTACTCTATAATTAATGAATTTGTAAAAAAGGGTATGGTAGGTATTAGTATACAATACCGCTTGATACAAAAAGGAGAAAGAACCGTTGTTTTTGATTGTGTGAAAGATGGTCGGACAGCATTGAGATACATTAGGCAACATGCAGAAGAATTGGGAATTAATCCCCAAAAAATTATAGCTAGTGGAGGATCAGCAGGAGCTCACATTGCTGCTGGAACAGCACTTTTTAATGAAATTAATGAAAGTACTGACAATCTATCTATTTCGCCTGTTCCCAACGCGCTAGTCTTATTTTATCCTGTGATAGATACATCACCTGAAGGATATGGGAATAAAGTTATCGGAGAACATTGGCAGAAAATTTCTCCTTTGCATCAGGTCCGGTCTGGACTTCCACCAACCATCATTTTTCATGGTAACGGTGATTTAGTAACTCCTTATCAAGGCGCAAGGGCTTTTTATGAAACAATGCTAAATGCTGGAAACCGTTGCGAATTATATACGAATGAAGGAGGAATTCACGGCTATATGATGTTTGAGAAGAAATTTTATCGAGAAGCCATGAAGAAAACAACAGTATTTCTAAAGTCATTGAAATTTGAGAATTAAAATAATAATTTAAACACTGAATTATTTAGATAAAATAGTATGAAAAAAAGATGTTTATTGACCCTATTAGTTGGGTCTTTTCTATTGGTTTCTTCGGGAAATTTGATGAGTCAATCCTCATCCAAGACATCCTTTAATTTATCGCAGTTTAAACCAAACGCAAATGGGAAATCAGATGATACGCCTGCGTTTCAGAAACTTTTTGAAGCTGTTTCAAAGGTCGGCGGAGGAACGGTAACGATTCCAGCTGGGGAGTATTATGTATCAGGCTTAAGCTCGATTAACATTCCATCTAATACTACGGTGTTTGCTTACGGTGCCAATTTTCATTTACCCAAAACCTTGGGTGATCAAGCACGTATTGTCGTATTTAAAGGCGAGAATATAACCAACTTTACTTGGTTTGGAGGTCATTTTGAAGGCAATTGTTTTGATCATCGCAATCCACCAAATTCTTGGGAGCCTAATGTAAATACTCGGATTTTTGTTATTTCAACGAGCGAATCAGGAAAAACAGATCATATTCTTTTTAGGGATGTTTCATCCAATAAAGTCGCTGGTGCAATTGTCAATATAGAGGGCTTTAAGAAAGTTCATGATTCCCCTATTGTTGAAAATTTTGCAACTAATGTATCCGTTGAGAATTGCACATTTATTGACTCCGGTAAATTCATGTGGGATTATGGACTTCTATGGCAAATAATTGTTTTTGCGGATGAATATACACCGGCTGATCTAGCGATGGCTAAAAAATATTTTAGGAATGATTTAATTAGATCGAACGTGAAAATGAATGATGGGGATGATAAAATTTTATTCGACAATAAACTAAACCCCATTTCAATCAGTAGCTCTAATTTACCAAAGGATGCTGTTTGTTTTTTTGGTGATAAACTACCAGAAAATATAATAAAAGGGAAACAATATTTTATTTTGACATCTTCTGCACAGTATATTCAAATAAGTGAGCAACCCAAAGGGGAACCCATTAAATTCAAGGGGAGCTCTTCGGCTACTCAAACCAATTTAATCTACAACCTACAAGATGCTTTTTACTTACTTTATGCACCCATAGGGTCAGGACCTGGTAAAGGGTGTATTGATTTGGTAGCTTGCAAAAATACTTTAATTACAGGTTGCAAAATAAGTGCTTTAGGTGATGCCATGCATATACACAGTTGCCACAATAATATTTTCTCTAATAATCAAATCTTAGGGGCCAGAATGGGTGCATTCTTTTTGGCAGAATATTCTAAAAATTCGAGTATTGTAGGAAATACGGTCAATGGTACCAATGGTTCAAGAATCATTAGCATCGAACGTTCCAACGAAGATGTAACAGTAATAGGAAACACATTTAGAAATGGAGGAAGAGGAAGTTGGATAAACCAACCCAAAAATCTGATCATGCAAGGAAACATTTTTATAAATAATACGACAAAATGTGATCCTGGTTCATGGAATGGGAGAAAAACCTTTAAAACAGGCACTTGGGAAAGTTATTCAGAGATTTACTTCACTACCTATCAAAAAGGAGGTAAATACGGCCCAGTAATTTTAAAAGACAACATATTTGAGACAGGTCCTGGGGCCGCGGCAGCCATACAGTTTGAAAAAAATGGGGAAGATGTATTGGTAGAGGGTAATTTTTTTAAAGGTAATACAGGCATCATTAATTTAGATGCTGATGATAAGACCATTACGATTGGTAAGAATTTCGGAGCAAAAGTGATGGAAAGTAAAGATGGGGGGAAGTCTAAATATAGAAATGAATAATCAACTCAATTTCTTGACTTCGTTTAAATTTAAACGAAGTTTTATTTCACCCGAAAACCCCACTCGTGCTACCTGTTTTGCTACTACTCCCGTAAAATAAAAGAATCCACCCTTTTGAGGTGGATTCTGGTGGTCCCACTAGCCGACTCTTTCAGTTCACTATTGGATCTCATTCAGATCAG
>Ga0114958_10003190_pt1 | contig 11871 bp, 13 predicted proteins | sample C_130208_EF_Meta_FD_89577 | JGI IMG/M metagenome (GOLD analysis project Ga0114958, IMG submission 89577) | Freshwater microbial communities from Lake Croche, Canada to study carbon cycling - C_130208_EF_MetaG | ecosystem: Environmental > Aquatic > Freshwater > Lake | place: Lake Croche, Canada... | reverse complement strand
TTATTATATTATTTTACCTTATACAATTGAATTTTTTACCCATTTATAGAAAGAAATAATGCTTTTTTTAAGAATAACGAATAATATCTTACCATAAACAATTGTCATTATGGTAAAAATAAATTGTAATATAGATTCGTTTTCATTTTCTTTGTTATATTGTATTGGAAGAATTAATGCTATAAGATTAATAAAAGAGTTTTTTTTCATGTGATATTTTTCTATGGTATTAATAGGACAATCTTTAAAAATTACATTACAAAAATAAATGATAATGACATTTATAAGTAACAGAATAAGTGAAGATAATCTTTCTGTCATGAAATACACCAAAGATGTTCCGTAAAAAAGACATGAATGTAAGAAGAAAAAATAAATTCCTAGATAAAAATTTCTTTCACGTTTCATAAATTAATCATTTAATTTATTTGGTCATTTTTATCTTAAAGTATTGTTATTTTCTTGCCTCTTTTTCTTGGTGTTTTTGGGTTTTCTGTGAGAGTTTGTGAATTTTGTATACTTTGAGAAGTGAATTGTACTGTTTGTGGTTGTATAACTGGTTGTATAACTGGTTGTATAACTGGTTGTATAACTGGTACGTCCGATATTGATTCTTCGGGTTGAATTTCCAAATCTGGTTCAAGGGTTTCTGAAACAACATATGGTTCAATAACATCTGGATTATAAGTAGGATAGTTTGTTTCACTAATAGAATTCTCTAGAAGTTCTGTGGTTTCAGGAGTATCTAGTAAATTTAGTCTATTTAAAATATCTATTATAACAGGTTGGTCATTAAGATCAATCACGACTTCAGGCTCATCGCTCAAAAAATGATTTATGTCCGCCATAGAATTTTTGATATTTTCAATATCAATTCTTAAATTATGTTGTAATTTTTCCATATTATCCAGTCTTGATACAATACTTAACAAAAAATCTTTATCTACACCTGTACTATCTAATTCTCCGCGTGTCACCGATCCTGTCATTTTCATTTCATTCGCAAAAATCTCTAATTTCCCCAACCTTAACGTAATGAGCGTTATGGCTTGTTTTAAAGTTAGTCTGGTGGTTGGTTGATACTCGTCTGCCTCATATACAGAAGATGCGACAGAGGTTCCTTTGCGACCAGGTGGACGCATAGGTTGAGGTTTCGCATACATTTGTCGTTTTTGAACTGGTGAAAATATCTGAGATTGAGATTGTCTACTTGAATTAGCGGAACGGAATGTACTCATACTTATTTAGCATATATTTTTTTTAATTTATTTACGCGATAATTTTAATATTTCTATAAAATATGGATTCAAATGAAACAAATATTTTTAAATTTTTGTTTAACGATGATTCGAAAAATAATGTATTAAATCTTATGCAAGTATCTTTTATTGGATTAATTCCCTTATATTTTTTGAGTAAATTATTAAATTATTTACCAGAAGTAAATAATAAAAAAGGCATTTTGGAATTGATATTTGAAATTATACTTCATATTAGTATTCTAATTATAGGAATTGTTATAATAGTTAAATTTACGTTATTCTTTAAACCTTTATCTGGCGTTCCTTATCCGGATAATTACTCGATTTATCCAATTATTACGGTGTGTATATTTGGCTATATTACATCTCAATCAACATTTAATGAAAAGATTAATATGATTAAAGATAAAATAAATAACAAAATATCTCCAGAAAAACCTAAAGAAATTCCAAAAACTCCACAACAACATTCATTACAAGTTAATCTACCACAAACACAAACTCAACAAACCCAACAAATACAACAAACACAACTAGAGCAAATGCCAAATTACAATCAAATGTATCAAAATCAACAAATAGACACGTTTGAACCGTTTGCCGCAAACGAAGCATTTAGTGGTATGGGTACAAACTTTTAACTTAAAAAACTCAAATAAATATAATAATGAAATTGATTGGATATAAAAAAATTATGGAGATAGACCAAATCAAACACGGAGCTTACATAAGATGGATTAAAGACGGGATATTAAAAAAGGGGATGTTTGTATGTGATATAATAATAAATGACGAAATTATCATTAAAGGAAAAACATATTTAGGTGGATACATTAACATAAGAATGAAGGATTGTATCATATTTCAAAAATTATCAAATGACGAAATTTTAATTAATCATTTTTTATAATTACATATTATGAGAAAAAAGATGAATTTGATAATTAACCAAAGATCGTTCAACAAAGTATTTGTAAAAAGAAATCCAATAAAACAAAAACAAACTATATTTGGATTTATTAAATATATTCGAAAACAAAATATTTTCAAAAAACGATTTGTTCGACCAACCCAAAGAGTTCAACCAACCCAAAGAGTTCAACCAACCCAAACAGTTCAAGAACATATTTATCGTCCATTTGAATATATTAATTTAAAAAATACGGGAAATATACCTAAAACAATATTAACAGATTTATCTGAATATGAAAAATACAATTTTAATAACCAACACATTCCAACGGACATTTTACATGAAAATGATAAAATATCAAGATTGTTAAATGTATATCATTTTTTATATGAAAATGGAGGTATATATTTAAATAAACATATAAATACACATCCTTCAATATTCATGAAAAATGATTTTATTGGTGTAGATATTGATTTATTTGCTTGTGTTGAAAATTCAGTAGTTATGAAAAATATATTGAATGAAGCATATACAATAATATCACATGAGAATTCATTAGAAGCCTTAATAAACTCTTTTAATAAAAATATTGTAGGTAACCAATTTAATAAAAGTATCAATTTTATAATTTAATTAAACCCATCGTTTTGGCACTTGGGTCAATATAACCATCTACATTTATATATTTTGGTTTCCAATATAAAGGAATAATATTTGTAGAAGGGTAATATTTGTCATAAATACTACGATAGTATTTTTCTTCATGGGACATAGGTAAAGGAAAAACATCTTGAATATTTTCAATGTATATTTCGTTTACAAATTTTTTAATAATATTTGAAATTGAACCAGTTGTCACGCCATCACTAAAGGCTTCCTTTGGGCGCCATAAAATTTCTTTAGGTAAAATGCCTATGTCAAATGCTTTTCGTAAAAGATACTTTCCGGGTTGATCATTGCCTGGATGAAATCTTAAAGAAGGGTTTATTGAAAGATAATATTGAACAAAATCTAAATCTAAAAAAGGAGTTCGGGCTTCAAGTCCATTTGAAGAAATAGATTTATCTGATCGAAGAACATCAAAATAATGAATGTTTTTTAGTAATCTTCTCGTTTCTTTATCAAATTCAATTGCGTCGGGGCAATTATACATATACATATATCCTCCGCACAATTCATCCGATCCATCTCCATTAAAGATGACTTTTGCGTAACTATTTTCCGAAATATATTTTGCCACCAAATAATTTCCAATACTTGCTCTTATTGTAGTTGTGTCGTAACTTTCAATAGTATAAATAATATGAGGTATTGCTTCCAGATATTCTTCTTCGGTAATGATAATTTCATGATGTTTTGTTTTTAAAAAATTTGCCACAATTCTCGCATTTTTCAAATCTTCGGAATTCTCAAAACCTATACTAAATGTTTCGAGATCCAAAACATGTTTACTAACAAGAGCGGCTATTAAACTGCTGTCTAACCCACCAGAAAGCAAACAAGCAATTGGTCGTTCACTACATTTACATCTTTTTTCAACCGCCATTTCTAATTTATTTCGTATATTTTCAAAAATATCTTCTTCGCGATATAAAGAATAAAAAGAAAAAAGATTTTCATGATATTTTGTTTGATAATCGTAATTCCAAAATTCAGAAGAATTGTATTCAGTTGTAAATAAAGAATAACATGAAAATGTTCCAGGATATATATGTTTTATAGAATATCCAGGTTTATGAAAATCAATCAATTGTTTCATTTCAGAGGCAAATCCGTAGTTAATAGGTCCCACCGCATCACTTGATAATAAATAAAGAGGTCTTACGCCATATGGATCTCTTCCTACAAATATTTTTTTATAAGGAGTATCCATTCTTGTATCAATTAAAATAAACGCAAATTCTCCATCAAGCATTCGAATTGTTTGATTCATTCCATATTTTAAATATAAGTGAATAATTACTTCACAATCAGAATCCGTTGAAGCAACACCTTCATCCAACAAAGCATATAATTCTTGGTAATTGTATATTTCCCCGTTACAAACTAAAAAAATATTATTTATATAAAAAGGTTGATTTGAGTTTTGGTTCAGCCCATTTATCGCTAGTCGATGGAACCCCAACATACAATTTATTATATATAAATCTAGAATATTCGAGTCGTCAGGACCTCTTGACTTTCCTTTTTCAAATTGTTGTTTTATCAATTCTTTGTCAACATAAGACGACATAATATTCAGTATAGCAAAAATTCCGCACATTTATAATTATTATGAAAATGTTTTTATATAATTATTTTCTAGCAATAATCTATGTATAATGATAATATTCCAACCTATCAAAGAGAGGAAATTATTAATACACGCATAAGTAATCGAAATATTCCATCACAAGAACTTGAGCCACTTTTGTCCTTTTATCCAAAATCTACAAAATATATTCAGCAACCTATTCTTGATTCTAGAAATACACCAATAAAAAAATATAATTATTCAACTCAAATATTCAATCCTGGATACAGATCACCTTGGCAAGGTTACGCAAATGCGATAAATATTGAAACCGGATTAAAAAACTTGTTTCCGTTATCTCGATCTAATGAAAATATTTATGTACCATCAAGTACTAGTGATTTATACAATTATCCTACATTAACCACAAATTATACATTATTTGACGAGCCTCCGAAAAAGGTACAAACAACCCCTGAATCTATTTTTCATAATCATACGCGAAGTTGGTTAAATGCTTGAAGTTGAAGATCACGACACTGGATTTCCAATTTATAGATGCGCTCATTTGTCTCAGAGAGGGTCTTGTACCTTTCTTTTTCGCTAATTTCTTTTTGAAGTTGTAGTTCGAATTGTAGTTCTTTGTTTTTTATCTCGTTTGCCAAATCCTTGATTTCTTCCTTCAATTTCGTAATTTCTTCCTTTAGTTGAGCGCTATGACCTTCATATTCTTTTCCAATTCGTCCGTAATTCTTTTTTAAATGAGCAATCTGTTTTTCATTCATAACAATTAACTCGTTGTGTCCTTCTGTTTTCAAATTCATTTCATAAACATTACATTCTTCTCGAATATCATTCTCAGCATCGCATGTATATTGCGGATCAACCATCTGAAAAGAGGTCAGCTCGATCTTTACGCCAGGCATTTTTCCGTAAGTGCTTTCATGTTCTCCGATACGACGCCTCAAGTCTTTTGTAAAACCGTATTTGTATACACAATTTTCATCAGGTACACTCAATTCTATCTTGAATGTTTCGCGTAGTTGAGAAACAGCACCAAGTTTTAACAAGTAGATACAAGGCAACTCTTTTGCGTATTTCGAAAAAACAGATTTGAATGTTTTTGGAGTGATTTTTAGGATGGCTGTCCCCAACTCTAGTTTTTCTTCCTTGTTACCCATTTGGATGGTGAATAATTTGTCTTCGGCCCAATCTTGGAAATGCTTTACATTTTTATTCCGTGTAGTAAATAAAACATGAAGAAGTCCATGATATGTTAAAAACACTTCTTTTTTAATCGTGTCTGATGTGACAATTTCATTTTTTATATAATAAAATTTATAGTCAACATTTTTCAAATAAGACGTATTTTTATGTAATAACGAATTATTTAAATTTGGTATTTTAAATAATTCGCTAACGTCTTTTACCTTGAATAAAATTTTATGTCTATTTTTCTCCCCCCTTGTTTCAATCTCCACGACATTTCCTTCCGTATCGCGGAACTTTTCTTCTTCTTTCAAGAGAAGAATTTTGGGTACTTCGATTTCAGGTTCTGTGATTTCTTTGTCTTCGTCCATATCATTCGTTTCCCTCTTGCGAAAAAAATGAGTATCTACCCACGAAGCAGAAAGAAGCAACTGAGCCTTTTTACATTCCGCGTTAGAAATATTCCATTCTTTCGATTTTAAATTCGCGTAAATATATTCTTCCGATGGAATCTTCTTCTTCTCGATAATCGTTCTTGGTTTTGTTTTACAGCCGTAATAAAAAACAGGATTGTAAACCATCAAATCTTTGGAATTGTAGTACTCTGTGCCAGCAATAGTAAAAGGTTTAGGTAATTCCATGAACATTTTCTTATATATGACGCAATGTCTTTAAACTCTTTGCGCGCGATTATATATTAATATATATTAATATATAATCGCGCGATTACGCGGAACAAACCCGGATTAATTAAAAAATCGAAATATATGGATATAAAAGTGGTAAAAATCACAGAAGAAACTGAACCTGACATAGAGATTGTGACTCCCGTTGATGATAAAAATTTAAATGATATTACACTTCGTTTTATGATGAATCGTGAGTTATATGAAAACTATATTTTATCTCAATCGGAGATTTCGAAAGAAGATATAAAGGAAGAGAGACGGTTTTATCGCAGTCGTATATTTCAATTGACAAAAGTATTGTTATTAGGAGTCAAAGAACGAGAAAAATATTTTTCCATGAACCCTGAATTTGATATTACGCGAATATCTTTTGATGTTTTTTCATCATTTGATAATTTTGTAAAAAATGCCATTCAAAACTTTAAAAATATAGATACTAATGATGTTTTCCAAGCTGATATTCCTATTTTTGAAGAAGATGTTACCGATCATGAATACAAAGAAATTAATATGTTCACCCCTAAACAAAATACATTGGATACTTTTATGATAACAAAAAAAGAAGAATTTATTATGCCCGAAGAAAAAAAGATCGATTTAATGGATCCCAAGTTTAAAAAAAAAGGTCTACGAAAAAATAATATTTCTTTACATTAAATGAAGACACAAAAAGTGGCACGCTGTAGTCCGTTAGGAGGGTCAAAAAAAAGGAAATCGTGTTTTCCAGATGAATCGTTATTAAAATTAAAAAACTTTTGGAATCTTTCTTATCCAACCAATAAAATAACTTCTAAAGACACAAATGGTATATGGAAACAATTACATCACAAAATGAAAAATACATGTGAAACTGAAAATTGTTGGCTTGAACAACCGTTTATTCGCGATAAAGTAGACAATGAAATGAAACAATTATTTTCACCCAAACAACCCAAAACATGGAAGAAAAATCCAACAGAATGGTTAACAAATGTGGACATTTTGAATGTGTTGAAACAATATGAAAAAAAATACAAATGTTTTTGTTTTCTAGGTCCGTTCGCAATTGATTTTGATACTAAAAATGGAATGTCTTGTGTAGCAGATGAAATGTGTAAATTCGATTTATCTTTTTATACAAATAATAAAAAACACAAAATAGGGTTTGTTTTTAATACTGATCCACATTATAAAGACGGAGAACATTGGATTTCACTATTTATTAATATTAAAAATGCCGAAATTTTCTTTTTTGATAGCGCGGGAGATAAAATTCGCCCACAAATCAAAGATTTTGTAGATCGAGTAACAGCTCAAGGAAAATCACATAATCCACAAATCCATTTTAATTTTGATGAAAATGCTCCTTTTACACATCAAAGATCATCAACGGAATGTGGAATGTATTCTTTATATTTTATTATTAATATGTTATGTGATAAAATAGATAAGAAAAAATTAAAAACAATGCGTATTCCAGACTCTGAAATGATAAATTATAGAAGTATCTATTTTAATGAATAATATTTTATAAGTATTTTAATGAATAAAATATATTTATTTAATATGTCAGAAATTTTAAAAAATACATTGTCGAATATTAAAATAACAAGAGATTTTTGCTTTTACGAAAATAAGAAAAAAATAACATGTAAAAGCGTTAGTTATTCAGATGATACTATTTTCGACAAAATGAATAAAAAATCCACTACTTCCTTTGACATTTTTGGAAATGTAATGAGACCCATTATCATAAACAATAAATATTATGTTCGTCACGATAAATTGGGAGACAGAACGAGTGTTTATGGTATTTAATTTACAAATACGTGTCTAAGGCGATTTATGCGATATATTTTTTACTTTTATTTTTACGCTTAGATTTACTTTTACGTTTGGATTTACGCTTACGCCTGGTTTTGCGTCTATTTCCTCCTAGAACTAGAGGATTTGGGTATATTTTCATTAATTTTGGTATTATTGTAGAATCATATATTAATATGATATAAAAAAAAAACTTTAATATTGTTAATGTTCCTCTCGCAACAAAATCGCGATATTATCCAGCAAACTATTTTTGAAAATAAAGTACCGGAACATTTAAAGGATCAAACTCTAGTAAATAAATACATGAACATGTTTGTCAATCACATGGATACGAATAAATCCATACTAGAGACAAATAAAGCCTTTTTATTATTTTATATTAAAAATATTGAAGTCGTTGAACCGCAAAAAAAACTCCAAAAACTCCAAGAAATAAAAATGAATGATTTTGATATCGAATTGAAAAGACATCAGCAAAATTTCGAAGAAGTCATTACATTAAAAGTTCCCGATCCGATACAATTCGAAGAGAACGTAACCGGCGCGTTAGACGAAACCGCGATGGAAAAAGAATTGCGAATTAAAATGGAAGAGAGGCAATATGAAATAGAAACAATTCTTTCTCAACAAAAACCGGTAGTTATTGAAAATGAGACAACCTCTGTGAGAGAATTGAAAAACGAAAAACCAATTATCGTAACAAACTATGAAGTGAAGAACGAAGTTAAACGAGTTTCTTTTAAAGAAGAACCGGAAGTAGATAAATTAGAAATTGTTCTTTTTGAATTGAGCTTGATTAAAAAAGAATTGGTAGAAATAAAAAAAATGATTTTGATTCAGTCCCAGTGAATTTCATAACGATTGCCAACCTTTACTCTTTCTCCCAATCGTTTCAAGTCGTCCTGTTTATAGGCATCATAATCATAAATTACACGAGTATCTTCATTATACGCATATTGTATTCCGTTTATTGAAATTTTTCTGGCTTTCCAAGTTTGCTTTTTAACATTTAATTTTGTTATTTTATCATTTTGTTCGTTAAGTATAGAAGGCGTGGTTATGAAATCGTTTGACGGATTTGATCCAAAATTCATACATACAAGGTCTTTATTATTTGGATGTATGGCACAATCAATCGATGACTCTTTAATGGCTCTAATAATTTCTTGTGAAAGTTCTGCTTTAATTAAATTAATTTCATAAAGAGCGTAATCACTTGAAACGGGTTGTTTTGGTTGTCGTTTGCTTAAATCCATTTTACGTAATTCTTTTGAAGCTTTTATTTGAGACTCTGTGAAAATCATGAGATATACAAAAACTTCAACTGTTTGAAGTTCCTTGGGTAATCCTTGATGACTACATATACGGCGAGCCCTACCAATAACTTGTTCTATTCTAGCAGGGTTCCAGTAAGGTTCTATTATATGAACATATCTTGTATTTCTGAGGTTAATACCTTCTGAACCCGAAGCTGTAATCATAAACACTTTTATGATTTCACCCATATTGTTATTTCTCGCAATCGCATTTAATTTTTTTGCGATATTTACAGGAAATCCATTATCATTCCATTGTCCGTTATAAATTTTACGTATGAGCTCTTTTTCTTCATCGCCTTCTGTGCCTGTATATAAAGCAAAAGCAGGAATTCCCAATTCAACATCAATATCCCAACCATTTGATGTTTTAATAACCTTAAATTCAGTAAATCCATTATATTTCAATACTTCAGCAAAAATACCTATTCCCTCTAATGTTCGAAATTGACTATATACAAGATTTAATCCTTCACTAGATTTTATATTTGTTAAAATTTCTAGATATTTAGGACTATATTTTTGTAGAGCTTCTTCTGAAAGATAATCCTCGCCTCCTTCAACTAATTTATTCATCGCATCGTGAATACGTATATCATACGTGGCATCATGAAAATTTTCTAGACTTTCTATGTGTTCGTTGTCATCATCTATAATTTCTGGTAATTTAGGATCATTTTTTAACGTTTTATTTTTTTTTGCTTGTAAAGCTTTTTTTGTTTTGGCATTTGCTTTCTCTTCGGCTTTTCTTGCTTTTTCTTCAGCTTTTTTTGCTTTCTCTTCGGCTTTTCTTGCTTTTTCTTCAGCTTTTTTTGTATTTTTTTCTTCCATTCTTTTTTTTCTTTGTATGCTTATTTGCCAACGAAATAAATCTTCACTTTTATTTTCGGGTGTTTCGGCGTCTATTTCAGGGTCGTCAACCAATCCTTTAATTTTTATTTCAGATTCATCGGGACCATTTGGAAGAGGGCGCCCTATTGCTTCTGGCATGACATAATTACAAAATAGTCGAGAAAAAATACGATATGTTGACGAAGAAGTTGAATCATCCTTTTTTTTTTTTGAATTTTTTTCTAATTTCCTTTCTTGAATTCTCGCTTTTTCGTAAACTTCGAATTGATAATCGCTCATAGGAATATCTACCACATGAAAGTCTTCCCTAACATTATAATTAGGCATTAAATCTTCTTGAGCACTTTTAAAGTAAGATGTTAATCCAATAATACGTCGTTTAAATAAATTTTCATTTTTCATTTTATTATCTTTTATAAACATGGACGAAAATTCATTTAATGTATCAGGTAGGCATTTAAATACTTGTGTTTTCACCTTTCCTTTTATATTTATGTTGTTTCGTTTAAGTGTTTGAATAACACTTTCTAAAAATCGATCGTTTGATAAAATTCCTCTTTCGTCTACACGAACACCTTCATATTTACCTTTAACAACATTTTCAAATCCCAATGGATTTCGAGTTATAGTTAGTAATTTTGTAGAAGGCAAATATTCAAAATAATCCATCTGAGTATTTATTTCTAATATTTCTTGTATTTTTTCAACATCTATCTTTTCAGTTGTATCTAATGTTAAATTCCACGTTCTTATATAACCTCTCAAAATATTAAATAATATTCCAATTTCATTAGCATAGTTTACAATAGGCGTGCCTGTTAACATTACAATTCTAGAATTTTCACAAGAAAGTAAAAATTTATATAATATAAGAGCCAAATCAGTTGGCTCAATTAAATCGACATCTGTTGTTTTATTTAATTTATTTACAATTCGACTAATAAAATTATGAGCTTCATCAATAACAATTACACAATTATCAAATAAATTAGTTTGAAAATTATTTGTTATTTCTCGGAGTTTTTCTAATCGTAGTCCATTATAATTTATAAACTGATATTTGGATTTAATCATTTTATTAATTTGTGAATTCACTTCATCTTTTTGAGTTTTAGAGAGTTGCTTGTAATTCGAAGACTTTTTCACGTTAACTAACCAAGCGCCTCCTGCTTTTTGTATTTCTTCGATTGGAAAAGATAAGGCATCACTAAGTTTCTTTTCTGTTTCTTTTGTAGAAGGAACCCATTCCCAGAATTGATTTAATTTATACATATAATCCCCACATTCTTTTAACTGACTCATATAATTTGCTCTTAAAGAAGCAGGAGTCATGATGATAACTTTTTTTTCATTTTTCATTCCTTCTACAATTCCAATTGAACTACATGTTTTTCCAGACCCTAGTCCATGATACAATAAAAGACCTCTATAGGGAGTATATAAATTTATATAATCACGAACAATGCGTTGATGTATCATCAAATCGTTTTGTTCATTTTTTCCTAAATTTTCACACGAAATGTCATTTTTTTCGCTTTCAAGTATTTCTCGATATGGATGAAATATTTTATTAATAAAATTAATAAAT
>Ga0114958_10003188_pt1 | contig 11876 bp, 23 predicted proteins | sample C_130208_EF_Meta_FD_89577 | JGI IMG/M metagenome (GOLD analysis project Ga0114958, IMG submission 89577) | Freshwater microbial communities from Lake Croche, Canada to study carbon cycling - C_130208_EF_MetaG | ecosystem: Environmental > Aquatic > Freshwater > Lake | place: Lake Croche, Canada... | reverse complement strand
GGACTGGTTCGACAGAAACGCAACCAGTCCTTATTACTCTGTTTACGAGATAATAAGCCCAACAAAAAAAGATTTATTATTTTCATCAAATGAAGATAGCCTGGACAATGCTAGAAACATTTTAGAAGAAAATATTACAGCGTTTGAACAAAACGGAGTGAATTGTTTATATGCACTTGTTTTACATCCTAAAAAAGATAAAAACGGTTATATAACAATTAACACACCGTCACACGCTATGTTAAAATTTAGACCAGCAGAGGAACAAGCAATAATAACAGGAGTACAACAACCAAGAGAGCCAAGTTTTGCTTATATCCAATTGCTTGAAAAATTAAATGCCATTGAAAGCAGACTAAATGCAGAGGAAGCAATGGGAGAAATAGAGGAAGTTGTAGCACCGAATATTTGGGAACAATTATTGACACAGCCAGAAAAAATTGAAGCTTTAGTAAATTTGGCAGTTGGCGTTGCAGGTACTTTAGGTACAGCTTTTAGGGGCAAGCCTTTAGTTGGCGTTGCAGGTATTACGCAAGATGGAGAAATAATGACAATAGTTGATAGTTTAATGAGTAAAGGCGTAACTATTGATCATTTAAGAAAGTTAAATGAAATGAGTAGTTTAAAATTAAGTAGTTTATTATTAATGTTATAAGATGCCAAAATCTAATTTTATAAAAGATAATCAAAGTATCATTATAGGTGCAGTAGCTATTTATTTTGGTTATAATAGCATTATTAAACCATTGCTAGAAACTTTAGGAATTAGTAAAAGCCAAGCAGAAATTAATATTAATCAAGAAAGTATTAATCCTAGTAGTGCTTGGAATCCAAATTTTTGGAAAAAACAAATGCCAGCAACAATCTTAACTGATAATGCAGCTAATAATTTTGTTAATACTATTTGGAATAGTGTAGGTTGGTTTTCTGATGATTTTGATAGTGTTTTAGGAGTTTTTAAACAATTAAAAACAAAATCGCAAGTAAGTTATTTAGTAGATAAATTTAATCAAGCACATCAAAAAGATTTATTAAATTGGTTATTAGGTGGAAATGCATGGAGTTATCCTGCAGACAGATTTAGTGCTAATCAAGTTAAAATTTTAGTAGATTATGTTAATAGTTTAAAAAATTATTAATGACTAAAAAAAATAAAAATTTAATTTATTTATTAATTGGGGCTTTATTATTATTTAGTTTTAAAAGTGCTAAAAAAAGAAAAGGATCAATTATAATTGAGCCTAATTTTAAAACGCAAAATTTATATTCTTTAGTTGGTTCTAAATTATATGCTCAAGATAGAAATACTATAATTTATACTTTTAATTATAATTTACTATTAGAATTAATAGAAAATACTGGTATAGATTATAAAATTAATTTTGTTACGCCAAGTGGAAAAACTGTAACTGGTTATATTAATTATTATGATGTTGAAATAAAATAATATGAAAAATAAAATTGTTTATTACGCTTTAGGCGCAGTTGCTTTATACTATTTATATGATTGGTATAAGAAAAAACAACCAATGCAAACACCAATTGCACCAGGTACAAATGTTTTACAAGCACCAATACAACAAAACACAAGTTTAATGCCTAGCAGTCCAGTTCAAAATGATTTGGCGCCGGGTTTAAGCATTGTTTCAGATATGGTAACAAATACACCAGTAATAAATAAAGACATACCAACGTATCAAACTTTATATGTTCAAAGTTTAAACGGCGTTAAAGTTGGAATTGTTCCAATGACTTGTTAAACAACTTTTGCTTTCACCTTTAAATAAATAAAAATGAATTTTGATATAAAAGCAGGTTTTATAAATTATACTGTAAGTTTTATTACATACGATACTAGTGGATGGGTGACAAGTGATTGCAACAGTATTTTATTTATTAATTACGGAACAAATCCGGTTACTATTGAAAATGTTACTTTGCAACAAAATCAAAGTTTAAATATTGAAGGCAACGCTGGCGAATATACACACACAAGATTTTTTGCAAATTTTATCGGATCAGGAACAAATAATTTAGTAACTGTTAAGAAAAACTATGTTGGATAATGCCTAGAATAGATTTAGATATATTAAACCAAAAGCAAACGCCTGCATTTTATGCAAGTAGTCTTGCAACAAGACCAGCAGCAGGGTTTGTAGGTCGTATATTTATAGATAGCGACAGCCCAAGCACTGGTTTATATCGTGATACAGGAACAGCCTGGGTACAAATTGCTGATCCTGGCGCTGGCACTACTGGTACATTGCAACAAGTTACAACAAACGGCAATAGCACAACAACAGGAATAACAATAACTACAAATGGTTTGGGAATTGGTACAACAATACCAGGATCTAATCGATTAGATATACATAGCGCAAGTGGAATAAACGCAACATTTAACGGAACAGGCACAACTAACGCAGCTTTACAATTACAATTAGCAGGCGTTGGTAAATGGAATATTAGAAATAATTATAATTCTGGTGCAAATGATTTTGGCATTTTTGATGTTTTAAACAATTATGATATAGTTAAAATAACAAATGGTGGTGTAGTAAATATTACTTCTACAGTATCAAGCGTTTCACCAACAACAGGTGCTTTAGTTGTTGCTGGAGGTATTGGATATTCAGGTGTTTTAAATGGCGGCACGGCTGCATTTTCAGGAAATAATTTTAATTATTTTAATAGAAATGATAGTGGAGTAGTTTTAAAAATATCTAGCCAAACGGCTTTTACACAAATGGATTTTGTTAGCGTGGGTACTACTTATGCTAATATTTATACTAATAGCAGTAATGGTTCATTAAGTTTTTATACAGGAGTATTAAATTTAGTATTAAAAAGTAATGGAGTTATTAATATGCCAAATTTACCAACAAGTTCGGCTGGTTTAGTAAGTGGTGATATTTATTCTAACTTAGGAATTTTGACAAGAGTACCATAAAAATAATAAAATGAAAACAATTAACCCGCCACAACGTATTTGGTTAAACGGAAAAGAAATTTTTGCTACTATTTTTAAATTACAATGTGATTTTGATAATTTAATTAATAAGGCAATTTTTAATTATTCTTTATATAGTGATGAATTAATATTATTAGTACAGGGTACTATAAATATGAATGTGCCAGATTATTTAACAGATTGGCAAACAAATGACGCTGCTTATAATTGGGCAGCTTTACAGTTAGGATTGACAATTACAGGCGAATACACACAGGTATAGTAAATTTTTTCCTTTCACCTTTAATAAATAAAACAATGGACAAAAAACAAGCCCTAGGAATTTTAAAACAAATTTTGGATGCTGCAAGTAAAAGCGGATTATTTGAAAATATGGAAGCAAGTATGACAGCCGCAAATGCTTACAATGTTATTGCAACCGAAATAAACAAAGACAATGGATTACACGCAATTACTAATTAGTATTATTACATTTAGCATTATTGCTGGCGGTTTTTTCTTTTCTACTAAAAACAGACTTGATAAAATTGAACGTGATTTATACGCTCATAATAAACTTAATAACGAAATAGTAGATCGTTTAGCCAGGATAGAAACAAAACTTGATTTTTACACTAAAAAATAAATATTATGTTTAAAAATTGGAAAACAAGCTTATTTGGATTAGGTGCAATTATTACTGGAGTTGCTCAAATTGTTAAAGGTGATATACCAGGCGGTATTACAGCAATACTCGGCGGTTTTGGTTTATTACACGCAAAAGACGCAAGCAATAACGGTTTAAACCCGTAACAATGACAAAAACAAACAAATATTTATTAATTGGCGCAATAGTCTTAATTATAACTATGTCTAGCAATTCAGTATATGCAAGCCTTGCAACTTTTTTAAAAAAGTATGAGGAAGATAATAAAGCCGCATTGACCGCATACAATGATGGATACGGTACTTTTACAATAGGTTGGGGAAGTGTTTATAATTATGATCAAGATAGACCAGTAATGCCAGGCGATACAATAGACCAGGCGACAGCCGACAGATGGCTACAAATAGAAGCCAAAAGCAAAATGGATGCGGTTAAAGAATTAGTAAAAGTTAAAATAAACAATAACCAATTAATAGCTTTAGGAAGTTTTGCTTACAATGAAGGAATAGGCGCTTTAAGTAGTTCTACATTATTAAAATTATTAAATGCAGGCGCAGACAAGGTTACAGTAGCAAATCAATTTGATAAATGGATATTTGCAAAAGGTATAAAGTCGCAAGGTTTAGTTAATAGGCGTAATGCTGAAAAAACACTATTTTTGAGTTAATTTAAAAAGTTTTTGAATAATTGATTTTAGCCTAGCGTTTCTACGCTGGGCTTTTTTATGCCAAAAAATAAATTTGGTGATATGAATTATTTATTACTACTTTTATGTCGGACAAAAAAAACCCAATTTTATGACAAAAAGAAATGACGCTGAATTAATCAGCCAGTTAGCCAATTACCAGGCAAAAATTTTAAAAATTGAAAATTTATTGAAGCTTGCCCCATTTAGGGAAGTAAACATTTTTTTCTATGCTAGTGAAATGTTTTGCAGCGTTGATCAAAGTATGTTACCTTTTAACTTGGGCATTGAGATTGATTTATTGTTACGTGAAAGTATTAATTATTACGAGCAAAAAATTGAAGATACCAATGCGCAACTACGTTAAAATAATTTACTTTTTTATTATTGCTGTACCAATAGCAATTATAACTTATTCAATCGCACATTTTCTTTACTTATTAAAAAAAATCAAATGAATTACAATTTACAAAACCCCGCCTTTCCTTGTATGCCTATTCAAGACAATTTAGGCAGATTAATTGCACCAATACCAGGTATGACAAAATATGAGTATGCAGTATTACAAATTATTTGCGCAAAAGAATCTAGCAATAGTTATGCTACAATATCTGATCGTACAATGGTAAAGGAAGCAATAGAATTAGTAAATGAAATTTTCAATCAATTAAATGATCAAAATGAAAAAAAGCAAAGCCCAGTTATTAGCTTACATAAATAAGCCAGGAATACAAGCAATAATTGCTTTAATAGTTGCATTTTATCTTTGCAGCTTACTAGATCATTAAAATTAAATAAATGGACAATGAGCAAACCCAAGCGCTTCAAACCAAACTACTCTCTAGAAAATATCAACCTGAATACATACCCGCACAAGATCAGGTTATTTTTACTATACAAGAAAAATGTATTGGCACAATTCAAAATTTTATAGTTTTTAGCGGTTTACCAAAAGCAGGTAAAAGCACTTTTATTGCTGCAATGATAGCTAGCGCTTTTCAATCTTGGGACGTATTCGGCATGAAATTACATTTTCCAGTAGGGCGCCGTCGTATAGCTTATTTTGATACGGAAAGCAGCGATTTTGATTTTTACAGACAAATAGGTAAAATAAAAAAGTTTTGCGGTTTAAACGGTTTGCCTGATTGGGCAGACTGTTTTACCGTTCGCGAAGATAACCCACAAGAAATAAGAGCAATGATAAAGCACTATTTAGAAACAAACCCTGATTGCCCTATAATTGTTATAGACGGGCTTCTTGACTTACTTTTTGACTACAATTCAGAAGTTGAAAGCCGTAAACTAGTAAATTATTTTAAAAAACTTACTAAAATTCATAACTGTTTATTTATTGGCGTATTACACCAGGGCAAAGGTACAGGCGCGCAAACGCTAGGACATTTAGGAAGTAATACTGATCGATGGGCGCAAAGCACATTAGAAATAGTTAAGGATCGGGAAAACAATACATTTACATTGCAACCTAGATTTTTGCGTAGTTCAGACGATTTTAAGCCAGTAGTATTGACAAATGAAAATGGCGAATGGATAAGTAGTTCTTTTGAAAGTGAAAAGAAAAAAAACGAACATATAAAACGCCCAAAAGATTTTACGCCGCTAGATCATAGCAATTTAATGAATGAAGTTTTGACAGATCCTAAAAGCTATAAAAATTTAATTGCAGATATACAAGAACGAACAGCTAAAGGCGCAAACTATGCAAAAGAAATTTGCAAAATTTGGATAGCAAAAAGCCTGGTAAAAAAAGACAACGAAAACAATTATTTAAAAAATTAATTATGTTGACACCTAAAGAAAAAGCACAAGAATTAGTAGAAAAGTTTAGAATATCAAAAGCTATTACTGAATCATATGCTAAACAATGTTCATTAATAGCAGTAGATGAAATGATTGAACAAAATGGAGATTTTTATTTAAACTCACTGGGAGATAAAACAATTGCTTTTTATAAAGCTAAAAATGTTTATTTATTTGAAGTTAAACAAGAAATAAATAATCTATGATAGAAAAACCAATTAGACCTATATTATATAATATAAAAGCTATTGTATATAAAAATGATAAATATTTATGACAAAGAATTATAAACGTTTTATTGCGCTAATGTTTAAATCAAAACAATTTGTTTTTGTAATACACAAAAGAGGTTTGCGGATTAGTTACAACAACCAGGTATTAAATGAAACTGATCTTAATTTTTTGTTTGATATTTATAAAAAAACAAATGGCGCAATTAAGCGCCAGTTGTCGGACAATTTCCACAAACCCAATTTGTAAAAATCTTTTCCTTTCAATTCAAATATACGAAATGAAACAATATTATACAGCAATTATTTTTTTTATGCCATCGCAAGAAATAACGCCGCGTAAATATAGAAACATAACAAATATTAAAAAGTTTAAATTTTTTGCAGCCTCAAGCGGCGGTTATTATTTTAATTACTACGATAAAGCAACAAAAGAATATAAAGGGCGTATATACTGCTAAAAATTACAATAACCCCCCCAAAAAAAAGAAGCCAGCAAAATTGCTGGTTTTTTTGTGCCTGGTATATACTGTTTAACGTTGTATATATTATTAAAGGTGAAAGGAAAAAATTGGTTTAAAGTGGTTTAAACCATCTTTTTTATAGTGGTTTAAGTAGTGCGGTTTAAATATATATCTTTTGACCTCAGTCCAAAGATATATATTTTTAAATTGAAAATTTAACCTACGCGCACTATTTAACAAATTGTTAATAAATTAAATTAGAATTGTTTTTTTTAATTTTTTGTTATAAATTGCTTTAATATGTCAAATAAAACGGTATTAGGCGTTGTTTTTGGTGGTGCAGTTGTTTACTGGGCTTATCAAAAGTATATTTTTTCAAACGCTGTTAGTTTTAATATTGGCAAGGTTAGTTTAGACGGTTCTTTTTTTAATCCAACTATCAATTTAGATTTGATTATTACAAATCCAACTGACATAACAACTACTATTTCAAATATTGCAGCTACTGCTTATTCAAATAATACTTTAAAAATTAGTGATGTGTTTTATAATCAACAAACAGAAATTAAGGCTAACAGCCAGGTTATTGTGCCATTGGTTTTATTTCCTAGTGTAACTGGAGTAATTAATAGTATTAAAGAATTGGTTGCAACAAAAAAAGGTAGTTTTCAATTGAAAGGATCAGCAAGTATTGACGGAATTAATTTTCCTTTTAATCTTAATTATAGTTTGTGATTAATAAAAATGAAATTTTAGGCAAATTAACGCCTTTTAAAAATTACCAGGTAATTGTAAGCCACGATCAAACAGTTGGCGAAATAATAGACGGAATTTTAAACACACACGAAAAGTACAAAAAAGAATACGATAAAATAAGTGAGTATTTTATTGGGGACAACGAAATAGAAACGGCACAAAATATTTGGAATTTTTTAAAATCAAATGTGCCTTATTATATAGAAGACACAAAAAATCAAACATTGCGAAGCCCAAGCGCAATTTTTGCAATGCCTGGAGATTGTAAAAGTTACAGTCTTGCCGCAAACGGGATTTTAGATAGCCTTAATAGAAAAGGCGTTTTTAATATACCATTAGCATATAGGTTTGCAAGTTATAAAGAAAACAACCGAGAGCCACAGCACGTTTTTAGTGTTTTGTATCCTGGTACTAATAAAGAAATTTGGATTGATCCTGTTTTAAAAAGGTTTAATGAAAAACGACAACCTACATTTTATAAAGATAAAAAATTAAAAATGGCACTAATTGCAATGTCAGGCGTTGAAAGCACAAATACAACTGCACAACTAGAAGCGTATAGAGACAAATTAGTTAATGAAAGGGATAGATTGCTAGTTGCTGGACAATTAACGCCAGGATCAAGCAAAGAACTACAATATAAAGTAGCTATTAATAATGTTACACGACAAATTCAAGATGCTGGTATTAGTGGATTTGGAGATATTGCAACACAAGTAGGAAAATTTTATATTGGCGAAGATCCTAGTGGATCAAGTAGTGATAATCAAGATAACAGCCAAGCAATTGCAGACGCAATAAAATTAGTTACTGAATTATTTGCTAACAAACCAAATCCAAATGACTGGATGGGATGGGATGCTTTAGACGTTAAAATTGGCGCGCCATCAGGTACAAATGTTTTACAATGGGTAATATTAGACGGTGATAGCGTACAAAATGAAGCTTTAAATATTGTTAGTTATATTAAAGCAAAAGGATTAAGTAAATTATTAGGATATTCAACTTGGTTTAATAGAACAATTACTATTAATGATATTGCGGACAAATTAGCCAGGGGCGGTTTTCAACAAGAAGCTGCAATTATTAGAGCAGGTAAACAAATAAGCCCAGTTACACCAGGAACAACAGATACAACAAAAGCAGGAATGAATATTTGGGTAATTTTAGCTTTAGCTGGTGCAGGCATTTATTTTATAAGCAAAAAGAAATGATGTTTAATATAAACCAAGAAGTAAAAAAATTTGGTCAAATAGGATTGAATTTAGACGAAGAAAGCAAGCAAAAAGCACTTAAAACTGCTGGCGCTGCCGCACTTGTTGCTGCTGGTGGTGGATTAAATATTGCAGCAGATGCGGCTTTAATAATTGCGCAAATAGATTTAATGTTTTCTTTATTTAAAAACAAACCAAATCCAAATGACTGGATGGGATGGGATGCTTTAGACGTTAAAATTGGCGCGCCTATTGGTACAAATGCATTGCAATGGGTTATATTAGACGGTGACAGCGTACAAAATGAAGCTTTAAATATTGTTAGTTATATTAAAGCAAATGGCACTAAAAATTTATTAGGTTTTTCAAAATGGTTTAATAGAACAATTACTATAAATGATATTGCGGACAAATTAGCCAGGGCAGGTTTTATTGAGGAAGCTAATTATATTAAATTACAAAATTTGCCAGTAATTGTTGAGCCACAAAAAACAAGTACACCAATAATAAATACACCAACACAAAGTAAAATGAATATTTGGGTAACTTTAGGCTTATTTGGTGCTGGTTTATTTTTAATATCAAAAATGAAAAAATAATGCAAAGTTTAGCACAAAAAAAAGCAAGAGAAAATTTTAAAAAAGCTATTGAATATAGAAAAAAAACTGGTTGCACTTTAAAGCAAGCTTTTGCACATATTAAAGGTAAAAGCACAGTTATAAAGAAAAAAGCTACACCTAAAAAAACAGCCACTAAAAAAATTGCTGGATATGTAAAAACAATTAAAAAAGGCGGAAAAACTGAAGTTTTATATACAAACAATAAAAATGCTGAAAAAGTAAAAAAATATTCAAAAGCTTTAAAATTAATGCCTGGATCTGCAAAACAAAAAAGTTTATTTGGCGTAAAAAAGAAAACAATAAAAAAACCTAGTGAACAAAGTATTTTAAACAAAATTCACAAAGTAAAAAAAGACGTTGAAAAATTAGACGAATCGCAACATAAACATATGTCTAAAATTAGTGGAGTAAGAAATTTAGAAGAACAAAGAACAAAAATTTTAAAAAGTATAAATGAAGGAAATTTGCAATTATCATATGCAATGGAAACTAAAATTTATCCTGGCATAAGTTTAAAACAAAAACAAGAAGCAGCTAAAAAAATTAAATGGTATAAAGAGCATTTAAAAACTTTAAAATTACATTTAAAAGAAATAAATTCTTTAATATCAAAATCATTTTAAATAAACATTTTTCAATAATTAAAAAAAACAAAATGGCACGTACAAAAAGACACCACAAAAAGCCTGTACACCACCGCCGCCGCCGTATGGGTGGAATTGGTGCTGTTAAAGGATCTGCTATGACAGCAGTTTATGCAGTTGCAGGGGCAGCAGCCGCTCAACTTTTAAGTAAGGTTTTACCTTCTACTTTAGATGCAAGAATTTCAGCAGCAGCACCGGTTGCAGTTGGTTTGTTTTTGCCTAAATTAATTAAAGGCGAAGCTGGAAAAGGTTTAGCTACTGGAATGATTGCAGTAGGTGGACTTAAATTAGTTCAATCTTTTGGAGTTTTAAACGGAATTGGCGCTTTAGCTAGTGATGTCAATTATTCTGTACCCTTGATTGGTGCAACATATAACAGAACAGGTTTAGTAGATCGCAGTTATACCACGCCTGCAATTGCTGGAATGGATGAAATTGGATGTTAATACTTTTCCTTTCACCTTTATTTTATAAAAACAAAAAAATAATATACTATGGCAACTCAAATGGGCGCCCGTATGGTTTTTGAAAATGCAAAAGCCTTAATTAATAGTTTAGGATATTCAACAGCACACGCTAAATTAACTCAATCTTATTTGCGTAGTGAAGTTGCATTATCAACAAGTGTAGCAAATTACCACATACCAGTATTAGTAAATGATACCCAAAACGGGGCAGTCAGAGTTAACGAACGCCGTTTAAATCTTCAGGACGTCTTCATAACAACCGAGATAGATGTACTAATTGGTATTGGTTCAGCTACTGCAACTGATGCAAAATTGTATAGCTATCCAAATCCAAATACTTTTTCAACAAGTGGCGCAGCAAATGCTTTGTATTCAATTTATAATGGTTTTTTACAGCTAACTATTAATAATGATATGGTTATGCCAAGTTGGAGTGTTTTAAGACATTTATTTATTCCACAAACACAAGGCGGCGTTGGTATTACTGCACAAACTATTTTTCCTATTGATCAAATCAATTTTGCGGAAGATGTTAGTTACCCAGTAGAGCCAGGTATTGTTATGAATGGCGCAGCTAATATTAACTTTCAATTATCTGCAAATGGTGCACCAGCAGCAATTCAAGCTAATAGTTTTATTTGTGTGATTCAACGTGGAATTTTAGCACAAAATACCACGACCGTAAAATAGTTGTTAAACTCGTCTTGCGGACAAAAAACGCTACCGCCGCCCGTCGGATATAACGGGCAATTTTTTTTCATTTTATCAACTTTATTTTATGAAAATAAAAAGGTTTGAGTCAGTAGAAATTCCAATTCCGACAAGTTCAACTTTGACTAAATTTTATTTTAGTGATCAGCCGCAATTGCGCCAGGCTAAAATACAAGGTATTCAAGTTTATACACCTACTGCAATAACTAAAACGCCATTGACTGGATCAACGCCAGCAACATTGGCGGACATAAAGCAAGCAACTCTTACTTTATATCAAGGTGATTTGCAAATAATATATAATTTGCCTTTAATAGCTTTTAACAATATTCAAGATTTGACAAGCCCTAGCGTATGGGAATTGCCAGAAATGAATGATATAGACATTAGCTGGACAAAAAGTTATATAACATTAGCAACAGCAGCAGGAACAACAAACGTTGCATTTAGTTTTGGTATTTATTACTATTTATAGATTAAGTTATGGCAGTTCAAAAAGCAATGGCGACGGGAACGGCAAAAGTAATGGACTGGTTCGACAGAAACGCAACCAGTCCTTATTACTCTGTTTACGAGATAATAAGCCCAACAAAAAAAGATTTATTATTTTCATCAAATGAAGATAGCCTGGACAATGCTAGAAACATTTT
>Ga0114958_10003185_pt1 | contig 11879 bp, 15 predicted proteins | sample C_130208_EF_Meta_FD_89577 | JGI IMG/M metagenome (GOLD analysis project Ga0114958, IMG submission 89577) | Freshwater microbial communities from Lake Croche, Canada to study carbon cycling - C_130208_EF_MetaG | ecosystem: Environmental > Aquatic > Freshwater > Lake | place: Lake Croche, Canada... | reverse complement strand
ATGACTTTGAAAAGATGAGCAAGCTTGCTACTAAACTAAAAGAGAGTCTTGATAAATATGAAATACCAGTTAGAAAGCCAAGTTTGTTAGACGACGAACCACCCACAAATGATCAGGTTACATATAAATTAAGCAATGTGAAAAAATATATAGATAAACTATTGGGAGCGCCAATATTCACTTATATTTCGGGAAGTATCAGTATTGATTACAAAAAGTCAGTTGAAACATTCATTGAACAAATCGACAAACACAACTCTGTTACTGCTCTAGGAACACTTGAATACTTAGATTCATTCTCAAAATTGTACTTGACAAATACCCTTTGTGTGAAACCAGGTGATCAGAATTTTACTAATGTCACGGTAGATATAGTCAATCAGAACTTGTAGAACAAAAAATAATATTTTTACCATAACTGAAAATATTATTATTATAGCGCCGGCAAATACCGCATAATCGTGTTGTCATAAATAGTGGCCTTGAATGGCTGATTCAGACCATCGACATACACAGTGTCGCCATCAAACACTTTATCCACACCATTCTCGTTGAGCGCGCTCCTGCCTTTGACGCTGACGGGGAGCTTGACATTGTTGTGCTGATTGCTGATGGTGTAGTAGTTCCACAGATCGCGGCGCGCAAACAGGATCTTGCCCATGAGCGGAAGAATGCTGTCCTTGGATGAACCATTCAGTGGCGTAAGGATACCAACTTGACGGAAGGTCGAATCGACTGCTGTTGTGTTCATGTTGATCGGGATACCTCCTCTGTTACCAAGGCCCTTGTTGAAGTATCTCTCGTCATTGAAAGGCGGAGAGTATGGATTCAACAGAACATCCACTTCATCGGTATCTCTTAAGTGCCTTGACTCCGTTTGAACGCGATTGTTCTGAATCACTACCGACGCAGTCTTATTCAGGCGTGTGTATATAAAGTAACCAACCGCAATTATACAAATGACCAGAAACATCATTGTTGCATTTTCAAGACAAATTACACCTGGAGGACATCGCTTCATTACTATTATAGTGGTAGAGTATTATTTTCCACCTTTAGAAAAGGTGGAGCCAAAGCAAAGCGACCGTTAAAGCGAAGCGACCGTTAAAGCGAAGCGACCGTTAAAGCGAAGCGACCCAAAAGCGCAAACATTGATAATTCCATTTGTTAGTGGAATTATCACAAAAAATATTTTCTAAAGAGGAAGATTATTATCGTTCAATTTGCTTCAGGTCGCGTTGGCCAACAACATTGGTCATAGTTTCGTTTCCTTCTTTACCTCCAGTCATATTCTTCATGCCCTGCATCATAGATTGAAGCTGTCCCATCATCGGCTCAATCTTATCCACCATGGGACCCATATCCTTCATAGCCTTGGTCAGTTCCATCTGTTGCTTCATAAGACCTTGGGTGTCCTTCGTCAGGCGCTGGATACCGTCGCTGCCAATGATCTTGTTCAGCTCATCATACGCATCCTCCACAGTGGAAGCGTAATCAATATCATACGACCCCTTTCCCTTCTTGCGTCCAACCTCGAACTTCTCGGCAACCTTGGGTTTCTCTTCAGTCACATCCGTCTCTTTCTTGTCTTTCTTCATCGTCTCCTCCGCATTCTTTATACCCTCCTTTCCACCCTTGAACCCCTCCGCCGTCTTCTTACCAGCGGCAAACAGATTCACAAGAATGACGGGAACTCCCAGAATCAAAATCATATTCTTGCTAAAATAACTGACAATGAGACCGAGAAGAAGGAAATAGATGACAGCATTCGTATTGCCTAAAATTAAATATCCGAGGAAATTAATGACGGCAATTGCAGACACGACTTTCAGTGCAAGCGGATTCACCAGAAATTTAGAAAACGACTTTTGCAGATTCATTGTATAATATACACGAATAAAAAATAAAATTGACCATTGGAATGAAATAAAATCAACTATATAAATTACGCTTTTCATAAGTTCGTGGAATAAATGGGTTCTGATACTGATACTACCGATTCTGACTACTACAGTTCTGATTATGAAACCGATGAGGATTATCAGACAAAAAACAAGTTCAAGCTAGTATTGTGTCATCACTACCACGATACGCTACATGGCAAGCCTAAAGATACCGCAGTGCTCTCGCACTATTTGGTGATTGAAACTTTTAAGCGGTTTGACATTGCACAGATGCGTAAAATGTCAGACTTTTACAATGCAAAGTACAAGGAGCAGCCTGCAAGCAAGCTGAAGCACAGAATCGTTCGGAATTATCCGGCAATCACTGCATCAAACTGTTATGTGAAGCCGGAGATCGCGCAGTGCATTGAGCTGCCCACACTAGAATGCGTTTGCATCAAGAAGACCTTCTGGCTGCGGTTGGTCCAAAGGGCGTGGAAGCGAGTGTTCAAGGAACGCCTGAAGATAATCGCCAAACAGGCCAACCCGCGAATCATTAGCCAGCGCGGAGTAAAGCACCAAACAAATCCAGTTCTGCCGGGAATACGGGGAATGTTAAAGCGAAGCGACTGAAGCGAAGCGACTGAATAAAGCGAAGCGACTGAATAAAGCGAAGCGAAGTAAAGCAAAGTATGTATAAATTATGAGAAACTTTCCGCCATTATTTTTTTCAACTCTTTTGTTACCCGCTTTATTTCAAATTTCACATCGTCCATATCTGGTTTGCTCAATTTGTCATCTTCGGCCAACTTTCGCAAATGTTCAATTAATAATTCAAACGATGTTATCAGACGCTGTTTCTTTTGCTCCAGTTTTAAGATATGCTTATTGTGTTCCTCTTGTACCTCAGCTAGATATTCGTTTTGCTTTGATTTTTCGACAATTTCTCTCAAGTTCTTCATTAATTGCTGTTCCTGAATCTCGATCTGTTCCTGGATTCGTTTGAATTTCGCATCTTGGTTTCTGACACGATCACCACGTTTGCCGTCGTTACTATCCATTCTTAAATTAAATAACTATTTTATTATTAACGAAAAAAGCATAAACTTTTGTCTATAGTCTATATATACTTTAGGATGTCCAAGAATCAAACCGAACCCCTGCTGGCTGCTGACGATAAGAGGTTTGTGATGTTTCCGATCAAGTATGATGACATATGGGCAATGTATAAAAAACAAGTGGATTGCTTCTGGCGAGCCGAGGAAATCGATTTATCGAAGGATCAGAAGGATTGGGACAGCTTAAATGCTGACGAGCGCCACTTTATTTCTATGATTCTTGCGTTTTTCGCGGCCAGTGACGGAATTGTTTTGGAAAATTTGGCGGAGCGGTTCATGAGCGATGTTCAAGTGTCGGAAGCGCGCGCGTTTTACGGATTTCAGATTGCGATGGAGAACATCCATTCGCAAACCTATAGTTTGCTGATTGACACTTACATCAAGGATGAAGTCCAGAAAGATCGCCTCTTTAATGCGATTGAGAACTTCCCTTGCATCAAGAAGAAGTCCGATTGGGCGCAGAAGTGGATTCACGACAACCGCAGCAGTTTCGCCACTCGTCTTGTCGCGTTCGCATGTGTCGAGGGCATCTTTTTCAGTGGTGCCTTCTGTAGTATCTATTGGATGAAGAAGCGCGGCCTTATGCCCGGCCTCACCTTTTCCAACGAGCTCATTTCCCGCGATGAGGCGCTCCATTGTGAGTTTGCGATCCTCCTGTATTCCAAGCTTATAAAGAAGATGAGCAAGGCGCGATTCCAGGAGCTCATCAAGGAAGCTGTCGAAATTGAAACGGAATTCATTTGCGAAGCGCTGCCTTGTCGTCTGATTGGAATGAACTCGGATATGATGTCCCAATACATTCGATTCGTCGCCGACCGGTTGTGCTTGCAGATGGGATATGACAAGATCTACAATGCTGCCAATCCGTTCGAGTTCATGGAATTAATTAGCCTAGAAAGTAAGACTAACTTTTTTGAAAAGAAAACAGACGCTTATGCTCTCGCTAACAAAACGAAATCATCCGAGGTGTTCGAATTTAATGAAGACTTCTAGTTATTTAGAGCGTAATAACTTAAATATAATATTATAAGTAGTTATAAGACAATGCCCAAGAATCCAATGGATTATTCAAAGACTGTCATCTACAAAATTTGTTGTAAAGATACAAATATTAAGGATGTTTATATTGGCCATACAACAAATTTTACGAAACGACAATCACAACACAAATCAAACTTTTGTAATCCAAACTGTCATGAGTATGATAAGTTATTATATAAATGTATTCGCGATAATGGTGAATGGGAAAATTGGTCTATGATACAACTTGCAAAGGTTCATTGCAATGACAGGAGAGAAGCAGAAGCAATTGAGCACCAGTGGATTGAAAAACTATCACCAAGCTTGAACATCAACAAACCCTACGCTATGTGCAAGGAGAATCCAGTCGAGTATAAACAAGAATGGTACGAAGAACACAAACCAGCTATTCTGGAAAAGGCCAAGTATCATTATGAGGAACATAAAGATGAAAAACTAGCATACCAAAAACAATATGCACATGAACACAAGGTCAATATCAAAGACTACCAAACTGAATATAGAGAGAAAAACAAGGAGAAGTTGGCTGCCGATAAAAAGGTGTATCGCGAGAACAATAAAGAGATGTTGGCGGTAGGACAAAAAGAATGGCGAGAGAAGAACAAAGAACATCTTAAAGAGCAAAGATCGCAAGTAGTTACTTGTGAGGATTGTGGCGAGCAATACACACTTATAAATAAAATTAGACATTTGAAATCGAAGAAGCATAATGAATTTACTGAAAACGCCGTGACTGAAAATGCAGTTATTGAAACAGAAAATGTTGTGATAAAATCTGGTCAAGAAATACAATCAGAAAATGATGAAAAAGCTTCCAAGTTGAAGGCAGCACAGAAAGCGTATCGAGAGAAGAATGCTGAAAAAATTAAGGAGAACAAACGCAAATATAACGAGGCAAATAAGGATAAGATCAAAGAAAAATGCAAAGAATATTACAATGCAAATGCTGACAAGATCAAAGAGTCTGTCAAACAGTATCAAGATGAGCATAAGGAGCAAGCTAATCAGTGCAAACTTGATTGGTATCATAAAAATAAGGATGACATTTTAGAAAAGCAATGTCAGAAAATGACATGCGAATGTGGATCGGAATTTAGAAAGGTCGACCTGTCAAAACATTTGAAAACAAAAAAACATTGCGATTTTATTCAAAACATCACGCCAGTAGCTTCTGTTTAGACAACCATAATTTTCCCATCAATAAATTCAACCTGACCAGCCACCTTCATTTTTTCAACATTTTTCACCCGTGTATAAACAATTTCTACCTTGTCAGTTCTCGAAAGCTTATTCGTGTATTGCTTGCACAACAGAGCACCTCGTTTCAAAATCGTCTTTAGTTCGTGTTTATTATTTATCCATTGTGGAACCTTAGCAACTACATGACATGAGGAACAATTATTGGCGTGAAACCAGTAGTCATTTGGATTTCCCTTATCAATCACATCAAAATTATCTGTCGCACTTGTACCAATATAGTAGATGATATCATCCACTATATTTTCAAAATTTATTATCGCCTGCTTCATTTGTATATATTATCTATGTAAAGATCATTTTCAACCAACAAAATCAATTTTTTTGTGACATTGTTACTTCCAAAATAACAATATAAACCCAAAAGGTTATACGAAATATACATATGCTGTCTTGTCATTTGATGGGTGGGTTGGGAAACCAACTATTCCAGATTTTTGCAGCAATTTCGTATGCCCTTCGAAGTGAGAATGGATTTGTATTCCTGAATGTTGAGCAGTTGGACGCCAAGAGACATACTTACTGGGACACATTTCTCTCTGCAATGAAACCATTCTTACGAGATAATCTGAACCTATCAACAACACTTCGAGAGAAAAATTTCAGGTTCAATGACTTGGATGTAGTTGCGATGCGCAACAGAAATGTCTGTATATTCGGTTACTTTCAAAGCTACAAGTATTTCCAACCGCACTATGACATCATTTGCAACTTGATTAAGATCGAAGAACAGAGAGAGAGCATTATGCAAAAAAACCTCACGCTAGTTGAAGCGAATACAGTGAGTGTCCATTTTCGTCTGGGTGATTACAAGGCCATTCAGCATGTGCATCCGATTATGCCACACGAATATTATAAAGAGTCAATACATTTGATCAATAAAAAATGTTGTGTGAAGAAAATTTTATACTTTTGTGAAGATGAAGATGCAAATCAAGTATTAGAAATAATATTCAAATTGCGGTATGATTTCCCAATGATCTCATTTACTCGTGCGCCGCGTGATCTAGAAGATTGGGAACAACTGTTGTTGATGAGTTGTTGTGCGCACAATGTGATTGCCAACAGCTCCTTCAGTTGGTGGGGGGCTTACTTCAATCCATCGCCGGAGAAGATCGTTTGCTACCCATCGGTGTGGTTTGGACCGTCAATTGGTCACGATACCAGCGATTTGTGCCCCGATTCATGGAACTGCATTCCTGTGTCTATTCAGTAATTCGGCAACCAAATTGTTATTGCCTTTGGCATTGAAAGCAGAGTCTGTGTGCAGACGATGTTTCACAAGTATTTGCGAGCAGTTGTAAAACCGTTTGTTCTGGGCACGCAATTTTAGCCACAAGTCATAATCTTCGATGCCATTTTCATTCCAGAAACATAGACTTTTTCGGATAATTGCTGACGAATTGATAATCGGATTTCCTATGAAAAAATCGTGATGACTTATATCGCATAATGGAATGAATGGCACGGTTCCTTCGCGATGATCACCAAAATAAATGCAACGCGAACCGACGACATCGTAATCCACAACAAATGGTATTTGTTTTTCCAGTTTCTGTAGATGCCAAATATCATCAACATCTAAAAGTGCAATATGTTCGTAAGTGCAATGTTTCACCATTTCATTCAGCGCATTTGCCTTCCCTTTGATTTGATGAAGATCCAGTACTTTTATAGATTTATCATTGTTGGCATCAATATACTGTAACGATCGCTGATACACAGCAGAGTTTTCAGGATGACCATTAACTCCAATAATGAGTTCCCACTCCTGGTATGTCTGATTCAAAACGGATCCAACGGAATCATCAATGAATTCAACACCATTGTATATTGGGACCAAAATGCTTATCATTATTACAATTGTATAAGGATATATTTAAATATATAATGCGTATATATTCAAATTATGGAAAATGATAAAGTGTCTGTGATAATCGCATCATACAATCGTTTTACTTATCTGATGAATACAATTCGATCAGTAAAAGCACAAACATATCAAAATGTTGAAATTATCGTAGTAAATGACTGTTCTACACAACCCGAATATTATACATTTGATTTTGAAAGCAACGGAGTAAAAATAATTAATTTAGAAAAAAATAGTAAAGAGATACACGGATTTGCTTGTCCCGGCGGATACCAACGCAATTTTGGTATGGAAATTGCTTTAGGAAAATACATTGCATTCTGCGATGATGATGATATATGGTTTCCACACAAATTGACTATGCAAATAGACATGATGAAAAAATCCGGGTGTAAAATGTCTTGCACAGAAGCTCTAATTGGTTCGGGTGTGTTCAATAGAAACAAACAATATAAAAGGTATACTGCGGACTATGCATTCAATTACATCAATAAAATTTATCAGATACAGCGTGTTCCCTTGATAAAGAATGGTAATTTTCGTGTAATTTGGGATTTGGCGATTCTGAAAATAAACAATTGTTGCGTTTGTTCCAGTGTCGTCATTGAAAAATCAGTTATAGAAACAAGTGGCAATTTTAAATCTATGAAAACTGCGGATGATTATGATTATTGGTTGAGAGTGCTTGAGCATACAAATTGCGTGTATATTGCGAAACCATGTGTGTATTATGATTCAGGACACGGTGACGGACAGAATTACAAGGCGGTTTGATAATTGTATTCCAAAAACCACAATAAATTATGAATGCAATTTGTGTCCCCAAACAACAACATTTTGAATTTCCAACATAGAACAAACTCATAATGTATTTCTCTATAATAAACGAGTTACAACAAAAGCCGTTGGAACATGAACCAATTGTCATAACTACTGTTTTCCTCGTGCATAACGAAATGTTTCAGATCTGACATGATACAATCAATCACAATGATCTGATCATCTTTCACCAAATAATTGTTCTCAAAATACAGACTCAACTTGGTATCGTATGTCATGGCCCACCAATCAATCTTATCTTTGTGTCCAATGAAGAAACCACCTGCAATTGAAACCTGATTAGGTGGTATGATAGAAAGACCTTTCTCATTCTTATTGCTCACTAGACGATACAGTCCATTCATATAATTTCGGTCGTTATTGACACGGGCATAATGAATTTTGTTCTTATCAAGTGCAAGAATCTTATCCGTATTGGGCCATTGCGAGAGAAAATCGGTATGTAGATCACTTTGCCCATTTCGAAAGTAACCGATGTCACAATAACCATAATATTCCGTATCAAAATATGAATTGGCAACTGTTTCTTGGACAAACCAGGCTTTCTCGCTCCACAGCATATTGACTTGCCATTCGACGCGCTTGTTCAAAAGGTCATTGTTTGCATGGTTAGCAATCCAGTAATCTTTATATTTGTAGTTGTGAAACTGCTCAATGGGTTTAATTATAACCTTGATGTTCGGTTTCCCTCTCGTATTAATAAACTTGGAACTGTATTCGTCAGTGTAAATCACCAGGTTGAAGTTGTTGGCAATCTTGATGAAATTCTCAGCCCAAACACAATATTGATTTGCATCGAACTTTGATTTAAGAATATAGAAACAAGTGGAGAATGTGATTACCGCCGACATATAGAATAATATAAATAATTAGGTTTATATTATTTTTACTCCGAAATTACATAAAAAAGTTATACAACTTATTTTTCTGACTTCATTTGATCCACTACTTGAATCAGTTTCTCTTCGCATTTCGCCATTGATAAATTTTCCATGATATATTCTCTAGGTCTATAAGAATCTAACCTTGATACAAACAATTTGAATTTTTCTTCAAATTCATCTGCCTTATGAAAATATTCCCCACATCTATCATCCCAATACGGAATTGCTGTAGCTGGGATATCATCATAATTAAACCCATATTCTTGATTCATTGAAGTAACATCCCATACTAATAACGGAACATTAGAAGAAAGGGCTTCTTGGAGTGCAAATCCCTGACTTTCATGGCGCCCAATCCAAATGGCATATTTGGATTCGCGTAGAAAATGAATATAATCTTGTTCGTGATATCTTTGGGTATAACTGAAGATGCGGTATGATATTTGTTGTTTGTCAAGAATATTTCTAACAAACTGTAGTTCATCAGGATTACGACTTTTATAATAAATAAAAACATAACTCCGTTCTTGTATAGGTTTAATCTCACAATATGTATCAGTATCCACACCAAAAGGCAACTCGATCAAATTTAAGTTTTTGACTATATCAAATATTTTCCAAGAATTTACAGTCCATGTTGATAATTGGTTGTAACGAGAGTTTGACCCAATTACAGATAACACCTTTTCATCTGGAAAAACTGAGAAATGAGGACCGAATAGAAACTTTGTGTTTGGATATCTAGATATATCAATAGGAATCGACGGACTATAAACACAATCAAACTCAGACAAGTTTATATTATTTATTTGATTTATATCATAAATCTGAACGACTTGAATGTTCTTGTAACTCAGTAATGCATTATAATTTTTTCTATGAAAGTTTATATTCACAAGAAGAATGCGCATTTAATAATATAAATTATATCCTTTATCTTTATATTATTATAACAAATTTAACTTCAATAAATAATCCATTAATTCGTCTTTTGTCATCGGATTAATCTTGCTATTGTAGTCAACCAAATCATCCTCATTGATTTCCTTTTTGAAATCATACAAAGACTTAATATGAGTGTATTCACCATTCACAACAATCCTTGCGCTTTGAGTTTCGTTAATGAGGGACTCCAATAATTTCTCACCTGGTCGAATACCAGTAATTTTGATCGGCTTCTTATACTTTTCTGAAAATATTTCGACCAGATCCTTTACCTTCATTGAAACTAGTTTGGGTATAACAGTGTCACCTGTCTCACCACAAAGAAGTGCATGTTCGATCAAATCCACACTTTGTTCAAGTGTCATTACAAATCTTGTCATGCTATCATTCGTCAATGTAAATGCCTTCTTTGCATCATCTTTACCAATGTTGTGTAACAACGGAATGATGCTTCCTCTAGAATTCAAAACATTTCCATAACGAATATTTACGAATTTAACTGACTTCATGTAGTATGATTTCTCAACCAATAGGCTTTCGGACAATGCTTTACACATTCCGTAAATATTGATAGGACTGCATGCCTTATCACTGCTTACAAATAATACAGTTTCCAAACTAGGTGGTTTATCAGTTTCAATTGTATCAAGAATATTTTTGACACCTATTAGATTTGTGTTTAGACTCTGATCTGTATTATACTCACATTGATCGATATGTTTCATTGCTGATGCAATAATAACAATATTTGGATTTACTCGCAATAGCGTTTCTTTAACTTTGTTTTTGTTGATAACATCTCCGATAATAAAGTGAAGGTTTGTATTGTGGTTGAAATCTAGTTTCATTTGCCAATGCTTACATTCATCTCTGGAGTAGTTGTAAATAGTATTATTTTGAAGATACCTTGATACAAACTCATATCCTAGTGACCCAGTGCCTCCAAATATCAAGATTACCTTTTTGTCCATCATAATAAACCTTTGTAGTTTTATGTTTAAATTTAATTTTATAAATATTAATAACTACAAATGAAGGTTCTCTTATTTGGCTCAACTGGAATGTTAGGACATTATGTAGATAAAATACTTTCTAGTTCCCATGAAGTAACCTGTGTAACTCGCAAAGATTTTGACATATGTTCTGATAATTGGGAAAGGCTAACAGATCTAGTAAATAGAATTTTGAATGATGGTGATCTAATCATAAATTGCGCCGGTAGTATTCCTCAAAAATATAAATCTGATGATTATACTCAGTTCATAAGAGTAAATACACTATTTCCACACAAGCTAAACGAAATTGCAAAGAACAACAGTTACAAGTTTATTCACATAACTACAGATTGTGTATTTGACGGTAAAGAAGGAAACTATAGTTTGAATCACAAACACAACGCAACGGATATATACGGTATATCAAAATCACTTGGTGAGCCAGATGATTATGCGACAATTATACGAACATCTATCATCGGCGAAGAATTGACTGGAAAACGATCTTTAATTGAGTGGATAAAAAGCAACAACGGTAAAACTATAAATGGCTTTACGAATCACTATTGGAATGGTGTAACTTGTTTAACAGTTGCAAATATTATTAAACAAATTATCATAGATGGTTGTTTTTGGAAAGGTGTCCGACACATACATTCACCTGATGTTGTAACAAAATACGAACTATGTAAATTTGTCAATGATATATATGAACTCAATATTGAAATTAATCCATACGAAGATAAAATGATGAAAAATATGACACTATCAGGTGAGAATGAGTTTATAGTAGATAATCTTTATTATCAAATCAAGGAACAATCACAATTTCAAATTTAGAATACAGTTCGTATAAACTCATAAATTATTTCTTTCTCTAATTTCATAATGTATTATTCTCAGGCTGGAGAAGATCAATATCTTAATGATAACTATTTCAAAGATAAGAAAAATGGAAAGTATATTGAATTAGGTGCAATGGATGGTGATACATTGATTATGCGTTTTTACACTTGCAAAGTATTCAATATATAGCTTCGTAT
>Ga0114958_10003184_pt1 | contig 11879 bp, 9 predicted proteins | sample C_130208_EF_Meta_FD_89577 | JGI IMG/M metagenome (GOLD analysis project Ga0114958, IMG submission 89577) | Freshwater microbial communities from Lake Croche, Canada to study carbon cycling - C_130208_EF_MetaG | ecosystem: Environmental > Aquatic > Freshwater > Lake | place: Lake Croche, Canada... | reverse complement strand
TAGGGCCCTGGCTGAGCCTCTGCTTCCTGTGACATGTAATTGTCCACCTGTCTTCGGAATTTTACTTCAAACTCAAGAAACTTGCTCGTATCTCGTTTTTCTCAAGTCGTGCCACGAAACGAATGCAGTGCGCTTAAAGGTGTAAAACACGGGTCAAGGCGTAGAATGTCGGCTCTCATGAAACGTGCCTCTTCCGCTCACCACAAACTCTCGATTCTCATAGTTTTCATTATCGCTACTTGGTCGGCTTGGCTCGTATTCAAGACGAGGACCTACACACTGGATGATGCGTTTATAACGTGGCGGTACGGACTAAATTTGGCTAATCATCACGTCTGGAATTTCAATGCGACGGGCCCTGCAGTCGAGTCTTACAGTAGTTTTCTCTATGCCGGACTGTCGACAATTCCAGCATTGCTGCATTGGAATCCACTCATTTTCTTCAAACTGCTTGCTGTTTTGGTTGTAGTTATATTTCTCGTTCGACTCAAAATGACCGGATTAGCCACGGGCGCATTCATATCACTTTGTGTTTTGTCACTCGGGAATCCCCTCTTCGTTTTGAATATGTGGAGTGGTCTGGAAACAACGTTGACAATCCTGTTACTTGTGGCCGCGATTTCTATTGTTAGTTTGGACAAGATTGCGACACATCCCAAAACTTTTCTGTTACTCCTCCTCGCAATTTCCTTTGTGCGTTCCGAGGGAATTCTTTACGCATTAGCGGTTGTCTTCATCTCTCTGCCTGCACCTCCGTGGAGGCTTTCGAAGAGTCTCTGGCTTGTATGGGTAAAAGACCTATCGCCGCTATTTTTAAAAATTGTGCTACCACTAGTACTCGCAAATCTTACATATCTGATTCTTAGGCGTTGGCATTTTGGAGAATGGGGGACGGGACCTAGCTGGGCCAAGTTTGCTCAGGCAGACAAGCTTTCGAATATTGAAGCAAATTTTTGGTCGATGTTTCTATTCGCTGGGCTCACATTGTTTGTCATCCTGCTACTAAACCGGGGTGTGCAAAGAACTCGATTACTTATCTTCCTAACGCTCACCGTTCTCATCTACTCCGCAATTTTTCTGCCATCACGTTTGCTGATGGGAACTTTTAACCGTTTTGAGATGATGGCTTTCTGGCCCATTATTCTTGCTTCGATATTGATCTGGGGCTTTGAGAAACACTTGTCACGCTCAGCGACTATGAAACTCACCCTTGCCACATTTGTTTGCTTGATATTTTCGTTTCATCAACTCAATTCGCTCTATGCAGTAAACCTCCAGCTCAACGCCTTTTCTCAGTTGAAAAGTGCTCACGGGAACCTGGGATTGTTACTTCACGATTCTTTCCCCCGGGACACAATCGTCGTGATGGACGATATCGGCCTCGCGCCATATCAGTCTGACCTACAGGTTGCGGATCCAGTAGGTCTTGCTCTTCCAGTTGAATGGAGATCAGGTGGCCCACTTGAGGCACTTAAAAACGTGCGCCACGGAGTCCTTATTCTGCCCGGAAAATCAGATAGCGACTTAAAAAGTCTCCTAACCGCCGCAGACGGGGGCCACGCATTATTCGATCCGAGAACTAGTCAAGCTTGGGCGCTTGATCACAACTATGCATACCTTGGGTCTCTTCCCTTCTACTACAACTTGCAGGTTTGGGTTTCGCCAGCTCTTGCATCAAAAGAATCCATTAAGAACGCCTTCAACCAGTCCCGCTGTCAAGCTACGGAAACGACTGTTGCTCAGGGACTTGTGGAGCAGGTTTTTGGACCTTGGGCGCTGGAATCAAAGGCGGTACACAACTGCTAGGTAAGTATTTAACTTGGAGCTGAAGTAAACTGCCAGAGTCCAAGAACAGAATTCAAATCCCCTATTTTCCGTGCCGTAACCTGAGGTTGAATCTTTAATTGGGTGTTCATAAAGGTAGCTGTCAGATCCGCTTCATACGCCATTCCTAGGAACACAGCATCGGGACTAGTCATCCCCTTTTTTGGCGCTAAATCTGTATAGACATCGTCGCTGAAACCTAGCGATGCACGCCTTGCTTCCCAAGAGGGAGCGAATACAGGCCAGCCACCAAATAAAGGGCCTTGACTGATTCCATTTCCTCCGGTTGCGTACGGATAGTCTGATACAAGTACGGATGAATAACCGGTTCCGAAAACTGGCTTGCCGGCTGCCAATTTTGCAATAGCCAAAGTGTCTTTTTTCATATGCAGTTGTTTAGCGAATCCAACCTCAGTTAAGGCAGCCACAGCCTTCGGCCCTTCAAAAAGATTCCATATCCCAATGAGCAGCGCGAGAATTCCACATATCGACACGCTGACTTGAACCCTTCGCACAATCTGGGGATCATTTTCTGATTGATGATTGTTCTCGTTATCACGCCAAGACCAATAGCCGAATGCAAACCAAGATGCAATCAACGCAACTGTTGCCCCAATCACCACTGGTTCTGGGAGCCGCACCAAACTGATGATGAAGACCACTCCTAGAAAAGCTAAAAATGTGGAAATTACGCCAAACACGAAGCTCTTTCTCGAAGATTTTTTAAGCATAGGAGACACAAAGACAGCTAGTCCCACGGAGATCAACAACGCAATCATCGGACCGAATAGCCTTAGCTGAATAAAAATATGCTGAACGATACGATTTTGCTGAATCGCTAAAACGCCTGGTATCGAATCGTCAAATAGTCGTAGGTGTTGATAATCGAAAACTGAACTGTTGGCATATGCAAAATTATCAAATAAACGAACAGCGCTGACAGTCCAGCCCACACCATCAGCGTAGGAATCGAGTCCCAATGCGCGAGGAGCGCCTTGGAAACTCCCGCGGATTGCATTGAAATTCATATATGCAGCCCAAGAGGTGCAATCACCTGAGCCGATCGGTATGCACTTCAAATTGAGGATTGAAAGAAGAACGAGCATCAAACCAAAAATTGCAATCGGAAGCAGCGCTAAATATTTCCGATTTTTCGATTTCCAAAATCTCAATAGCCCGACTGCAAATACGGGAGACAGAATGAGGATGCTGGTAGTGAAGGCATCCTGCCGCCAAGACACACTCAACGCGGCAAGAATGCAGCTCGCGAGCGTCCATCTCCATGGATTTGTAGACGACAAAGAAACGGATAAAAAGATGAGTGCGCATGCACCCGCGAGGAAAGCTGTCGCAGTGAAATTTGGGCTGAGAGCCAACCAAATGGTCACTGGAACAACGAACAGTACCCAGCCGATTTTTAACGCCGCAGTTCGAGCAAGGAATGACAGAAAAAAGAAGGATAGAAAAACTGTCGCCAACAATGCCAAGGCATACCAAGGTGTTCCGGGCCAAACCGAATACATGAGTGTAAGTGGTATTCCTATGCTCTGCTTGATGAAAATTAGGTGACTCTCTGGCACTCCTGAAAATTGGCCAGCACTCATCGATTCCATTGCGAAATCATCATTAACTAACCAGGTTGCCGCGCCCGAAAGGATGCCTGCCCAAGAAACGGCAATCAGGAGAGTGGCAGCAAACGCCATCCACGCAAGATCTGGTGACGACGAAACGATTCGAAATTTCAGGTGCGAAATCAAATCAGATGGACTCACACGTTCCTGTTTACTTTTAACACTGATCAAGGCGACTACTCCCGTGTGCGTTCTTGCGATGCAGCATACTCAGTCCCCTTTCGCCACGAGTAGCGTAGTTGACAATCTCTTCACGAAACGGGTTTGGTCTTGCCCCTGCTGGCAATCCATATTCAGTGTGGTTATGAGGGAACTATTATGTGCGCGTGTCCATCTCCACTCCGCGAGTATCGGTAATCCTCCCTGTCCACAATGGAGAAGAGTTCCTTCGTGAAGCAATCGATTCAGTTCTAGCGCAAAGCGAACAAAACCTGGAACTCATAATTATTGATGACGGTTCGGTTGACTCATCACTTCAAATTGCGGAAAGCGTCGATGACCCGCGGGTTTCCGTGGTTGCTCTTGAAATTAATGTTGGTTTAGCAACTGCTTTGAATATTGGAATATCCAAAGCGAGTTCCCTTCTCATCGCGCGACAAGACCAAGATGATTTTTCAGATCCATTGAGGCTTCAAAAACAACTCGATGCCCTAGATCGAGATAACGACTTAGTTCTCATAGGTACTTGGGCGACGGTAATCGTGCAAGATTCTTCTAATGAATGGCAACCAACTGGGGCACATCGCCACCCGAGTTTGGATGTTTTATTGCGCTTACGCCTTTTATGGAATAATCCATTTGTCCACAGTTCAGTAGTGTTTCGTAAATCGGCTTTTGATATTTCGGGCGGATACAGTTCGGACCCCACACTCGATTGGCCTGAAGATTATGGCTTGTGGTCTCGAATGGCCCATCACGGCAAGCTGGCGAATCTACCTGAGTTACTCGTGACGTATCGTCATACGCCTGGTGGCATGTCACGAAAGTTCGCTGATCAAATTAAGTCTGGAGTAACTAAAATTGCGGCAGACAACATGTCTGAAGCCAGCGGGTTCGATCGCCATGATCCCAATCTCATAGGACTCGTTCTCAGACTCAATAGCTACGCAATAAAGCGGTCCACTCTGCGAAGCACGCTCGCCCAGATCAGGATCTTGCTGGCGGCTACTTCTCAAATATCAGCGTCGTACGCCAAAGTACCGAAGCTTGAAATTTTCCGTCTGACAACAAGGCTCTTGGTCAAATCAATAATGCCGAAAAGAATTTGACCTCATCACATAACAGCTTTGTGTAAGTCTTCGCGTACTGAATCTCAGAAATACCTAGCTCCCGATAGGGTCGTGGGCAGTAAGTTGTCTTGTTGACTATGCCGGATGGAGGGAGAAGATGTCATACGCTGCCTACCGAAGCCTTGAAGGTTCACCAGTTGTCATTAATTCTGCAACCGAGTCCGAGGCAAGCGGACTAGTCGTTGGTCGACTCGATCTTTGGCCTCCAGGAATCACTGACGGTCACAAGGCGATTCAACTTATTCAGGCATCGGAGTGCGACCTCGTGGTTGTCCGACATTCCGCCGATGACGTCAGATTTGCTGCTCAAATAAAATCTTCAGAATTCATCTCCTGGCAGGCAGACACACTCTTGTACTACTCAATGGAAATCTCTGGCCCAGAAAGCCAAATTTCGGGAATAGAACTTGACCTGCTCGGGCATCAGAATATCCAGATATCTGACTCTTTGATCGGCCGAACTTTTAGCGACTACCGGAATCACTACTCATCAAATCCGCTTCTCAGCCGAATTGATGTAGTCGCCGCGTATCAAGATTGGACCCGGGCGTGCCTGAATACGCCGAACACACCGGTATTTCGTGCCCGTGATCAGGATTTTGGGGCCTTTGGTATTTGCGTATTAGACGAAACATCCACTGAGTTCACAGAAATATTATTGGCAGGCGTAGTTCCCGAGGCACGTCGTCTCGGGTTATATTCCTCAATGTTTAGAGAAGTAATACAACGCCAGTCCCAGAGATCTATCCCTTCACTGGTCATTTCCACCCAAGCCGCGAATATCGGAGTAATAAGAGCCTGGAGTAAAATCGGCCTTTTACCCGTTTTGGCACTTAACACAGTCCATGTGATGCGTCGTGAATCCTTTGAAAATGTACAATTCCTAGAATAGGGAATATGGAAATGCGCGATCTATTAAACGAAATCTCGGAGGCTTCGCCTGCCGGTAAATCAGACTAGGTGGGAAATTTGAGGGCCGTCGAAAATAAAGAACAGGCAACTTTCACTGGGTGGTTTGCTGTTAACCGATGCCTGAAATTACTTCGCCCCTCGGACCGTCGGAAACTCGGAGTCGTCACTTTCGTACAAATGTCAAGCTCCTTGCTCGACGCAGCCGGCATCGCCTTACTCGGTGTGGTGGCGGCCATGGCCACTTCCACAATGTCGGGTGATCCGCTACCCAGCATCATCGAAGACCTTCTGCTTCGAGTCGGACTTAGCACTACGAATCTCACAAATTCCGCAGTCACCCTGGGAATATTCGCAGGGGTCTTACTGATCTGTAAGAGTCTCTTAAGCATCTTACTAACTCGCGGTGTCCTTCGATTCCTGGCGACTAGACAAGCGGCAATTTCTGGGCAGCTAGCTGCCAAGCTGCTCTCCAGGCCGCTTGTCCAAGTTCAGGAACGCAGTAGCCAGGAGACTGCCTTCGCTCTCACAACTGGGGTCAACGCGGCTACGCTCGGCGTACTTGGCCAAACGACCACTGGTCTGGCCGAGTTAAGTTTGCTGGGAGTACTAGCTTTGGGTCTATTAGCATTGGATCCAGTTGTAGCAATTTTTACCGCTGCATTTTTTTTAGTGATTGCAGTGATATTGCAACGACTAATTTCGACTCGGGCCCATCGACTAGGTGAGACGAGCTCAAATGCCGAAATCGCCAGCACAGTCTTAGTCCAAGAGTCGCTCTCGGCGTACCGAGAAATCCTGGTCTCAAACCGCCGCCACCTGTACGTGGATGAGTTTCAAGGACTTCGATGGAAATCCGCATCCGTCCAAGCGAATTTGAGCATGGTTTCACTCATCCCCAAGTACGTATTTGAGATAGCACTCATCGTAGGCGCAGGATTACTGGCTTGGTCTCAGTTCATTATGAAAGACGCATCTTCAGCAATTGCCACCATTGCCGTTTTCCTTGCTGCAGGATCACGGATAGTGCCCTCAATGTTGAGATTGCAATCATCATTGTTAGGCGTTCGAGTTTCAGCAGGAATGGCGGCACCAACAATTCAGTTAGCTCATGAACTTTCATTCATGGGTGCCGAGTCGCCGGCGCTCGATTCGCGTGACAAATTTACTGGCGAAGAATTAGCTATCAAGATTCAAATGGGGCACACAGGATTCACACCCTCGCTTGAATTAATCGATGTTTCATTTCGTTACCCAAATGAGAAAATTTTTTCACTAGAAAACATTAACATTTCTGTTACTCAAGGTATGTCTGTCGCGCTCGTGGGACCAACAGGCGCTGGAAAATCAACACTCGCTGACATGATTCTTGGAGTTATTAATCCGGAAAAAGGGATCGTGAAAATTAGCGGTTCGCCACCCCTTGAAGCCATCTCAACATGGCCAGGGAGCATGGCCTACGTTCCACAAGAGGTCGCCATGAGCCTTGGCTCAATTCGGAAGAATGTCGCGCTTGGCGTTCCTCAAGAATTCATTGATGACGCTCTCGTTTGGGACGCCTTGACGCGTGCGCATTTAAGTGACTTCCTGCGAGAGAGTCGTCAAGGACTGGATACCATCATTGGCGAACATGGCATGCGACTCAGCGGAGGTCAGCGGCAACGCCTCGGTATTGCAAGAGCACTGTATACCCGACCTAAATTGCTTGTTCTTGATGAAGCAACAAGTGCTTTGGATTCAGAAACCGAACATGCAATTGTGGATACCCTAAAAGAATTAGAGGGTGCTGTCACAACAGTGACAATCGCTCATCGACTCGCCACTGTCAGGCACTGCGACATAATTATCTACTTGGAACGTGGAAAGATCATTGCCCAAGGATCGTTTGATGACGTTGTCAAGGAAGCACCGAATTTTGCCCGTCAGGCTCGGTTGCTAGGACTTAACTGAAAATCTTCTTAAGATTTTGGTCGTCGTCCCAGTTTCACAGGTGCGCTCAGCGGAGCGGTTGTCATCCCCCAACGACTTGCGGCAAGAGTTAGGTGGCTATTGCCGCTGACTTTTCGGCCAACCAGGTACCTCAGTAATGCACGAGAAAATGCAATAAGCATTGTTAAGGCCGAAAAAAAACGAAATCCTCGCGTATCTGTGTCGCTACGTTCGCGAAGTATCGTTGCGAGTCGCCCATTCCAGATAGCTAATCGAATTTGTTCTCCCAGAGATAACATCGAGACTCTATGTACTTCAAGCAAAATGGTACGAGCGATAACTTCAGGAATCTGAGCTTTGCCTATTCTGAATAACAGATCAACATCTTCACCCCCAGACTCGTTGTAGTACTCGTCAAACTCAAATTCATTAACCACAGGGGCGGGGAGTAGCAATCCGCTTGTCCCCGCAGGCCCGTATAACTCTAAGCTTCCAAGCCGGACTAATTCTGCAGTCATATCCTCATAATTCAAAGGTAGATGTTGAATGTGTGCGTATCGGGATCGAATAACTGCATTTGGTGCTGACACATGGGCTTCATACATCGCTGAAATCCAACCTGCCGGAACTATTGCATCGTCATCAATGAAGCACAGCGCATCTGCTCCCTGGCTAGCGGCCAATGCTCTATTTCGCACGCTCGCGAACCCAACTCTCGGTTCGATTACATAGTTAATAGGCACTGGAAAGTTATCTCGAAATAGTTCAACAGCCGTGAGCGCGGACTGATCCTTGTCATTGTCAATAATTAACAGCGACGACTTTTCCGGCCACTCTTGAACTGAAAGCCAATTCAGTAGGCACTCAAGAGAGGCGACTCTTTGTAAAGTACAGACGGCAACGATGAATCTTGATTCCTCCTGGCTCATTTAGGTGATCGCCCTCGACACGAACAAGAGTCTCTTTCAAATCTATTCATCTCGATCCTCTAAATGTTTCTCGAATTATTTGTGGAACCGTCCAAATTAAATGACGCACTTCAGCCATGGGTCGTGAATCTTTACGCTGAAGCGCAAGTTGAATTCTTGCCTTCCTAACGGCGATTCTTCCTTGTTTAGGGATTCCTTGCATCCGCGATACCTGCTCATCATGAATACGGTATCGAACAAGGGCACTGGGCAGCATGGAAATTTCCGCCACTGCTGCCATTCGTAGCCACAATTCATAATCTTCTACATGCGTTGCAGAACTAGCGTATCCACCAAGTTCATCGACAGTACGGCGTCGCATCATGACTGTGGAATGCGCAATGACATTTTTCCACCGAAGCGCATCTAATAAGTCCATCTGCGTTTTCATGTGTGGATAAGTTTCTGTAATTTCACCAGTCGACGCTATTCGGCGCACCCGACTTGCCACCAGTGCGCAGTCGCCGTGGTTGTCAAAATAATTAACTTGCTCTCGGAATCGATCTCGCTCTGGAATGTCATCGGCATCAATTCTCGCTATGAACTCAGATGTACATGCACTTAATCCCTCATTCAATACTTGGACAAATGAAGAATCAGCTCCCACCATCACTACAGAAGCATCAGGAATCATCAGCTGGACTACAGGAAGAATCGCCGTTGGATCGCCGTGTATAACGAGAACCAGGCGCCACTGTGAATAGGTCTGAGCAAGCAGTCCTGCGAGTGTCTCGCCGAGCCAAGGTGCTGGACCTCTTACGGGCAGAAGCACGTCGACGCGAGTCTCCGTTAAAGAATTGTCAAACATGGTTACCTAACAGTTTCGCGGCGAGGTTTGACTGCTTAAATTCATGGACGAAATGAGAGCACCGCCTCAATGCATTGGCTTTGTTCACTAACTGACATATCAGAAAATAATGGTAATCGGACAAGTCTCTGCGAGGCCTCGCTTGCAACAGGGCAACTGATGCCAACGCCAAGGCTTTCCCCCATGGGTGACTCATGTAGGGCTTGGTAATGGAATACGGACATCACACCCCGATCTCGCATGTGCTCGATGAAGGATGTTCTTTCTTCCTCGGATTGAAGTTGAAGATAGAACATGTGCCCAGTGTGTTCGGCCTCTTCCGGGATATGAGGCAATTGAGCACCAATCTCGCTCGCCCAAGCTGCGAGCTCCTCTTGATAAACCTGCCACAGTCGCATTCGGTGGCCTTGAATCTCGTCAAAGCGCTCGAGTTGGGCGACAAGGAAAGCAGCTAGCAAATCTGAGAGTACCCAACTCGAGCCGTTATCAACCCATGTGTATTTATCCACTTGACCTCGTAAGAAACGGGATCGATTTGTTCCTTTTTCGCGCAATATTTCGGCGCGTTCGAGAAAACTTGAATTATTGAGAATAATCGCACCACCCTCGCCGCAGGTAATGTTTTTCGTTTCATGAAAGCTTAGGGTCGATAGGTCACCGAAGGTTCCCAGCGTTTGGCCTTTGTACTTGCCGCTCAACCCATGAGCATTATCTTCGATCAAAGCTAAACCGTGGCGCTGGGCTATATCGGCAAACCGATCGGGTTCTGCACCCACCCCGGCGTAGTGAACAATGCAGATGGCTTTAGTCCTTGGGGTTATCAGACTCTCAGCAATATCAGGATCAATGTTTAGAGTGTCGCGCCTACTGTCACAAAATACGGGCTTTGCGCCATTCCACATAAATGCGCTCGCAGTGGAGACAAAAGTGTAAGAAGGAACTATCACTTCGTCATCGAGATTCAGGTTGAGCAAGCGAGCAGCCATCTCCAGCGAATGAGTACAACTCGTAGTTAATAGAGCAGCTGACTCGTTGTGCATAGCCGACAGCATGGATTCAGAACGTTTTGTAAATGGACCATTACCCGAGATGTATCCGTTTGAAACTGCCTGTCTGATGTACTCAATCTCAAGTCCACCAGTTGAGGGCCTATTAAATGGGATCATGGCTTACGGCCGCTTTCATTCGAGAAACGAAATGTCACAGTGCTTTAGGAAATTCAGTGTCATTTAAGTTTTTGTCGAACTCTTCAACGACATACGTGGGTTTACGCATAATACGAAAATGCATCCGAGCCAAGTACTCACCGATAACACCTAGGGTAAGCAACTGAACTCCCGAGAAAAATGCGATCGTTGACGCAAGGAATGGGAACCCAGGTACCGGATTTCCAGTCACAAGTGGTCTCAATACGACGACTACCATGAGCGCGAAACCGAAAACCGCCGTTACCATTCCTAGTAAACTTGCGGCTTGCAGCGGCTTCGTGCTGTATCCAGTCGTTGTATCAATTGCAAAGGACAATAACTTTCGAAACGTATAGTTCGATTCACCCACATTCCTAGGATCATGGCGTACCCGAATCGAGCCAAATCGAGCATTTCCCCATGTGAGCAGCGCATCGAGTGAGACATTTGTTCCCAAATCTCCCGCGAACGCATTGCGGCTAGAAGTGCGAAAAATTCGGAAGGAACTCACTGCAGGCGCAGAATCGATACCAAGTCCGCTACTGAGCGCAGCTCGGGTCATTTTCCCGGCGAGCTTGCGAGGCAGCGACTGCTTGACCTGATCTGGTACACCATAAATTACGTCGTAGTCGCCATCTAAAAGGGTTTCAACTAGCCTTTCAATCTCTTCTGGCGGATTCTGAAGGTCATCATCGATCGTTACCGTGAGTGGAAATTTTGCAACTCGGACTCCAGCGATCAATGCGTTATGTTGCCCATAATTTCGACTCAGTCGTACACCCCGCACAATCGGTGAGCTGTCGCAGAGTTCCTGAATTACTTTCCATGTCTCGGATGTGCTTCCATCGTCCACGAGTATCACTTCGCAGGAATGAGTTGTCGCGACTGAATTTTCAATGCGCGCGACGAGCTCACGCAATGTTTGGGTGCTGTTGTACACAGGCACGACGATGCTAATTCCAGTCGAGGTCATGGGTACTGTCACTTAACAGTCCATGTTTTACCAACAAACCCCACTGCGATCCCCTTTTCCGACGCTTAAACTCATTTATTGCGCAGGGCAGATCATACCTTCTTCGGTTTATTCTTCACCATCGATGACACCTATAACAAGAACCTCTTAGTCGGAGTCGACGTCTACCGACGAGAGACGATCCTCTACCTAAATTCTCGCCGACTCAGCCAAAGCATGAATCGACAGTGACCCAGTGTGGAGGACGTAAATCCCGTTCATCAACCCGGTTGCTCGGCATCCAAGGAAATGGACAAATCACATTTGTTTTCTGTGGATCGGCAAGCCAGGCTCCCCACCAACTAAATGAGCTATTTGCAAT
>Ga0114958_10003183_pt1 | contig 11879 bp, 10 predicted proteins | sample C_130208_EF_Meta_FD_89577 | JGI IMG/M metagenome (GOLD analysis project Ga0114958, IMG submission 89577) | Freshwater microbial communities from Lake Croche, Canada to study carbon cycling - C_130208_EF_MetaG | ecosystem: Environmental > Aquatic > Freshwater > Lake | place: Lake Croche, Canada... | reverse complement strand
GGAGTGGCGACATTCCTGTCGCCACACCTCTGATAGAATCCTCCTCACATTTCATGCCGACTAAAGTCAGCGCTCCATTCAAGCCTTCCGCTTCTCCATCCGAACATGAGGAATGCCGACTTCGGAAAATTCCTCGCCGATCCTCGAATAGCCGAGCTTTCCGTAAAAGCCGACGGCGCTCATCCTAGCATGCATCGAGAAATGGGCGACACCTCCTGCTGCAAGATGCCGTTCCAGCCCTTCGATGACCCGTCGTCCGCAGCCCTTTCCCTGATGCTCTGGACTCACCGCCATCTGCCGGATCTTCGCCTCGGTCGGTGAAATTACGACCGCGATGACACAGGCCAGCAGCGCGCCCTCGTCGAACAAGCCGAAGTGAAGCTGATCCCGTTCTTTGCTCAGATCTTCGTCATGCAGGCTCAGCCCGATCGGCACGTGCAGGACTTCATGGCGGAGTGCGCATTCGGCCAGATAGGCTTCTGAGCCGTAAAGGATTTCATTGCAGGTCATTATCGTTTGTCTTCGGATTCAACCCCTCATTCACCCGCTGGAGCGTGACTTCACGTTGCCAGCGGCTGATCGCCACGGTGGCCACGCCGTTTCCGATGAGGTTTGTCAGGGCGCGGCATTCGCTCATGAAGCGGTCGATGCCGACAAGCAGGGCCAGCGACTCGATCGGAATGCCGGGCACCGCCGCGAGGGTGGCGGCGAGGGCGATGAAGCCGGCGCCGGTCACGCCGCTGGCCCCTTTCGAGGTGAGCATGGCGACGAGCAGGATGGAGATCTGGTGGTGCAGGTCGAGCGGGGTGTTCGTCGCCTGGGCGAGGAAGACGATGGCCATCGCCATGTAGATGTTGGTGCCGTCGAGGTTGAAGCTGTAGCCGGCGGGGATGATGACACCGACGGTGGACTTGGTGCAGCCGAGGGCTTCCATTTTCCGGATCATGCCGGGCAGGGCGGTTTCGCTGGAGCTGGTGCCGAGGACGAGCAGCAGCTCCTCCTTGATGTAGCCGATGAGGCGGAAGATCGAGAAGCCGCTCCACCAGGCGATTCCGCCGAGCACGACGATGATGAAGAGTCCGGAGGTGAGGTAAAAGCCGGCCATCAGCGCGAGCAGCTTGTTGAGCGCGCCGAGCCCGAAGCTGCCGACGGTGAAGCCCATCGCGCCGAAGGCTCCGATCGGCGCGGCCTTGACGATAATCGCGAGGATGCCGAAGAGCATTTCCGCCGTGCGGTCGAAGGCGTGGAGGAAGGGCTTGCCGCGCTCACCCATGGCCGAGATCGCGAAGGCGCTGAGGATGGCGATGAAGAGGACCTGGAGCAGGTCGCCGGAGACGAAGGCGTCGAAGAGGGTCTTCGGGATGATGTTGAGGAGGAAATCGACCGTGCTGAGCGAGTGGGCCTTTTCTGCGAATCCTCCCCCGACACTGCGGTCGAGAGTCGAGGGATCGAAGTTGAAACCGGCCCCGGGTTTCAAGACGTTGACCACCACAAGCCCGATGATCAACGCCAGCGTGGAGACGACCTCGAAGTAAAGTAGCGCCTTGAATCCAAGTCGCCCGAACTTCCTCAGATCGCCCATCGAGGCGATCCCGTGCACCACCGTGCAGAAAACGATCGGTGCGATCAGCATCTTCACCAGCTTGATGAAGGCATCGCCAAGGGGCTTCAGGGAAACGCCCAGACTCGGGAAAAAATGCCCCACCGCAATACCCAGGCCCACGGCGATCAGGACCTGAAGGTAGAGGATGCGATACCAAGGCAGGCGTGCGGTGGCGGTCATGCCGCGCAGGAATAGCAGCTTCGGGCGGTGAGGCGAGCGGATACTGGGGTAATTGGGAACCAGTGCGACAGGGCTAAGGTCTTGTCGGAGTGGCACGAAAGACGCTAGAAGGTTCGGTTACACGTCCCAACCGTTCCTGTTTTTGACCTCATGAGTGACTCCGGAAATCCAATGTGCCCGCTTTACATCAGCGGAAAATGGCGGGAAATCGCCGGAAAAACCGGCAGCCCGGTCTACAATCCCTCGCGCGGATCGGTGATCGCCAGCGTGCCGATGTGCGGGCCTGAGGAGGTCAATGACGCCGTCTCCTCCGCGAAGGCTGCCTTTCCGGCCTGGCGCGACACCCCGCCGAACGAGCGGGCGCAGGTGCTTTTCCGGGTGAAGATCCTGCTGGAGGACGCCTTCGAGGAACTCTGTCTCGGTATCGCCACGGAGCACGGCAAGACCCTTTCCGAAGCCCGCGGCGACCTGCGTCGTGGCATCGAGGTGGTGGAGTTCGCCTGCGGCATTCCGAGCCTGCTGATGGGGGAGAGCTTGGAGAACATCGCCCGTGGGATCGACTGCCACACCGACCGCCATCCGCTCGGCGTGGTGGCGGGGATCTGCCCCTTCAATTTCCCGGCCTTGGTCCCGATGTGGATGTGGCCGATCGCGATCGCTTGCGGAAACACCTTCTTGCTGAAGCCCAGCGAAAAGGTGCCGCTGACGATGCAGCGCGTCGTGGCTCTTCTCGAAAAGGCCGGCCTGCCACCGGGCGTGATGAACATCGTCCATGGCGGTCGCGAGTGCGTCGATGCGATCCTCGAGCACCCGGATGTGAAGGCGATCAGCTTCGTTGGCTCGACCCCGGTGGCCCGCGAGATCCATCGCAAGGGCACCCTCTATGGCAAGCGCGTGCAGGCGGCCGGTGGGGCGAAAAATTTCATCATCCTGATGCCTGATGCCGATGTCGACCGCACGGTCGAGGCAGTGAAGGACGGGGCCTTCGGCTGTGCCGGGGAACGCTGCATGGCGGGATCTACGGCGGTTGCCGTAGGAGATGCGGGCAAGCGCTTGCTGCCGACATTGGCGGATCTGGTGAAGTCGATGAAGGTCGGTCCGACCGATGTCCGCGAGTCGCAGCCCGACATGGGCGCAGTGATTTCCGCCGAGCACAAGGCCCGCGTTTCCGGACTGATCGATGCGGGTGAGCATGGCGGCGCGAAAGTACTGGCCGACGGCCGCAGCACGAAGGTGGCCGATGCGCCGGAAGGCTTCTTCCTCGGGCCCACACTCATTGACGAGGTCGACGAATCGAATCCGCTGATGGCCACCGAAGTCTTCGGCCCGGTGCTGGCCGTGATGCGTGCAAAGACCCTCGACGAAGCCATCGCCTCCGCGAACCGCCAGGCCTTTGGAAACGGCGCGGCGATCTTCACCAACTCCGGAAAGGCTGCACGTGAGTTCCGTCGCAACGTCAGCGTCGGCATGGTCGGCATCAACGTCGGCGTGCCCGCGCCGCTGGCCTATTTTCCGTTCTCCGGCTGGAACGATTCGTTCTTCGGCGACCTCCACATCCAGGGCAAGGAAGGCGTCGAGTTCTACACCCAGCGCAAGACCACCACGACCCGCTGGTTCAGCTTCGGCGACGGCGAGATCTGGGCGAAATGAGGTTCGAAAATCCGAAACGCGAAATCTGAAATTCGAAACAAAAAACTCCGCGTTCTCCGCGCCTCCGCGTGAAACCCATCTTGATTCCTTCATGAGCCTCCTGATTCGGAACGCCGACATCGTCAACGCCCGCAAGCGCTTCACCGCCGACATTCTCTGCGAGGACGGCGTGATTCTGGCGATTGGCGAGGGCCTGACCGCTCCCGAAGATGCCGAGGTGATCGATGCCACCGGCAAGCTGGTCTTTCCCGGCTTCATCGACCCGCACGTCCACATCTACCTGCCGTTCATGGGCACGTTCTCGAAGGATGATTACGTCACCGGCAGCAAGGCGGCGCTGATGGGCGGCACGACGACCCTGATCGAGATGTGCTGCCCGGCGCGCTCGGACGATCCGATCGAGGCGATCAAGCTCTGGAAGAGCAAGGCGGCCGGGATTTCCTCCTGCGACTATACCTTCCACATGGGTGTCACGCGTTTCGATGAAACGACAACCGCCGCGCTGAAAACAATCGTCAAGGACGAAGGCATCCAGTCTTTCAAGGTCTTTCTCGCCTACAAGGGAGCCTTCGGGATCGAGGACACTGAACTCTATCAGGCGCTGTCCCTCGCGAAGGAGCTCGGTGTGGTGGTGACCGCGCATTGCGAGAATGCTGACCTTGTTTCCGAGACCCAGAAGAAGCTCGTTGCGGAAGGTAAGATCGGGCCGGAGTGGCACGAGCCCTCGCGGCCGGTATCGGTCGAGGCGGAGGGCTGCCATCACCTGATGACCTTCGCTGAAATGACCGGAGCCGAAGTGTATGTGGTCCACACCAGTTGCCAGCCAGCGGTCGAGGCCATCGTCGCGGCGAGGAAGCGGGGCGTGAAGGCTTCGATCGAAACAGTGGCTCCCTATCTCACACTCGACAGCTCGTATGCAGAGCTGCCGGACTTCGAAGGAGCCAAGTATGTCATGAGCCCGCCGATCCGAGTGAGGGAGCATGGCGAGTTTCTCTGGAAGTGTCTCGCGGATGGTACGGTGGACACCGTAGGCACCGACCACGCGCCCTTTGACTTCGCGACTCAAAAGCGCATGGGCCATCCGGAAGCGGGCAAGGCGGTGGACGCCTCGTTCACGCCGACCGGAAAGGCCGCCAATTTCGCGCTGATCCCGAACGGGCTGCCGAGCGTCGAGGAGCGGGTGAAACTGTTGTTTTCCGAAGGGGTCGTCACGGGCCGCATCGATCTTCAAACCTTCGTCCGGACGTGCAGCACGCGCTCGGCGGAAATATTCGGACTCTATCCTCGGAAGGGCGTGATCGCGTTTGGAAGCGATGCCGATCTGGTGATCTGGGATCCTTTGTGGAAAGGCACGATTTCCGCCGCAACGCACTCGATGGCCACCGACTACTCCGCCTTTGAAGGACGTGAGATCACCGGGCGCGCCGAGCTCGTCACGGTACGTGGCAAGGTGATGGTCCGCGACGGAATGTGGTGTGGTGAAACCGGGTGGGGGGAGTTCCTTCATCGCAAGCCGAATGCCTGACATGGAAACCTGGTCACCCGATGAAAGCCTGATCAACGAGGATCTGGCGGCGGTTCCAAACGACAGGCGGACCTGGTCGTGTTGGAATTACGCATCGCTGTGGATCTCGATGGCGGCCTGCATTCCGACTTACATGCTCGCCTCGTCCCTTATCGAGAAGGGCATGAACTGGTGGCAGGCGGTGCTGACCATTTTCCTCGGCAATCTGGTGGTGCTGGTGCCGATGATCCTCAACGCCCACGCTGGCACGCGCTACGGGATTCCGTTTCCGGTCTACTGCCGCGCGGCCTTCGGGACGCTCGGAGCGAATGTCCCGGCCCTGCTACGCGCGCTCGTCGCTTGTGGCTGGTTCGGCATCCAGTCGTGGATCGGAGGTGAGGCGATCCACAAGATCCTCTCAATCTTCATCCCCGCGCTGGCGGAAGGCAGTCCGATCGCCGGACTCGGCATCTCGCCCACGCAGCTGCTCTGCTTCCTTTTCTTCTGGGCTATCAACATGTGGGTCATCCATCGCGGCATTCACACGATCCGGATCCTGCTTTCGATCAAGGCTCCATTGCTGCTGGTACTCGGACTGGCGCTGCTGTGGTGGGCCTACCAGACGGCGGGCGGCTTTGGCCCGATGCTGGCGAAACCCTCCGCATTTGATCCCGGACAGCCGAAGGCCGGGCAGTTCCTCTCATTCTTCCTGCCCGCGCTGACTGGCATGGTTGGCTTCTGGGCAACTCTTTCCCTAAACATCCCTGACTTCTCGCGCTATGCCCGTTCCCAGAAGGATCAGATGCTGGGACAAGCGATCGGCTTGCCGCCGACGATGGCGCTCTACTCGTTCATCGGCGTCGCCGTGACCTCGGCCACGGCGGTGATCTACGGCAAGACGATTTGGGATCCGGTGGACGTGCTGACGCGTTTCAAGAATCCGCTGGTGCTGGTGATCGCCATGCTCGCGCTGTGCATTGCCACACTGGCCACCAACATCGCGGCGAACGTCGTCAGTCCCGCGAACGACTTCGCCAACCTCGCGCCGAAGAAGATCTCCTTCCGCACCGGTGGCTTCATCACGGGCATCATCGGCGTGCTGATGATGCCGTGGAAGCTCATCGCCGATCCTAGTGGCTACATCTTCACCTGGCTCGTCGGTTACAGTGCACTGCTGGGCCCGATCGCGGGCATCATGATCGCCGACTACTTCGTGCTGCGGAAGCGCCACCTCGATCTGATCGAGCTTTATCGCGTCGATGGCATCTACCGCTACTCGAACGGGTTCAGCATCGCCGCACTGCTGGCTTTCGGGCTCGCCGTGCTGCCGAATCTCCCTGGCTTCCTCGCCCAGGTCGGCCTGCTGAAAAGCGTGCCGGGCTTCCTGCTGTCCCTGTATGACCAGGCCTGGTTCGTCGGCTTTGGCCTCGCCTTCGTGCTCTATCTCGTCTTCCGGAAAATCGCGCCGATCCTCATTCGCTCCTGAGCTCTCACGATCATGCCACTCCCACCTTTCGACTACACGCCGAAGCCCTACGACGGTCCATCCCCCGAAGAGATCCTCGCGCTTCGCAAGGAGTTCGTGAACCCCGCGATCTTCCACTATTACAAGAAGCCGATCGCGATCGTGGAGGGAAAGGCGCAGTATCTTTTCGATGAAACCGGACGCCGCTACCTTGACGGCTTCGGTGGCATTGTCACCGTGAGCGTCGGCCATTGTCATCCCGAAGTCCTCGCCGCCGCGACGGTTCAGAACGAGACGATCAACCACACCACCACGATCTATCTCAATCCCCAGATCGCCCTCTACGCGAAAGAGCTCGCCGCGAAGATGCCCGGCAACCTGAAGGTCTGCTACTTTGTAAACTCCGGCTCCGAGGCCAATGACCTCGCCATCCTGATGGCCCGGGCTTACACGCAGAACTACGACGTCGTGGCGCTGCGCAATGCCTACCACGGCGGCAGTCCCAGCGCGATGGCGCTTACCTCTCACCACACCTGGAAATACAACGTCCCGCACTCGCATGGCGTTCATCACGCGATGATGCCCGACACCTATCGCGGCCCACATGGCATGGGCGATCCGGATGCCGGAAAGAAGTATGCAGCGGATGTCGGTGAGGTCGTCCGCTACGCCACGTCCGGAAAAATCGCAGCCTACATCGCGGAGTCGATCCAGGGCGTCGGCGGCACCGTTGTGTTTCCCGATGGCTACCTGAAGGAAGCCTACGCTCAGGCCCGTTCGTTTGGTGGTCTCTGCATCGCGGATGAAGTGCAGGCGGGCTTCGGTCGCACCGGCTCACACTTCTGGGGCTTCGAAACCCAGGGCGTCATTCCCGACATCGTCACCATGGCGAAGGGCATCGGCAACGGCTGCCCACTGGCGGCGGTGGTCACCACGCCGGAGATCGCGCAGGTCCTCGCCAGCCGCATCCATTTCAACACTTTCGGCGGCAACCCGGTCTCGATGGCTCAGGGTCGTGCAGTGCTGCGGGTGATCGAAAAGGAAGGACTCCAACAGAACTGCGTCATGATCGGCGGCCATCTAGCTGCTGGATTCCAGAAACTCGCGGAAAAGCACTCACTCATCGGCGAGGTGCGCGGCAAGGGCCTCATGCTCGGTGTCGAACTCGTCAAGGATCGCAGCACCAAGGAACCCGCCAGCGCCGAGTGCGCATCGGTCTTTGAGAAGTGCAAGGACCTCGGCCTGCTCATCGGTAAAGGTGGACTTTTCGGGAACACCCTGCGCATCAAGCCTCCGATGTGCATCCATCAGGCCGACGCCGACTTCATGCTCGAAGTGATCGACGCGGCACTCGCGTCGGTTTGAGTTTCAAGTGTTCAGTTTGAAGTTTTCAGCGAAGATGAAGAGTCGAGCAGCCTCTTCATTGGAACTTGGAATTTGGCACTTGGAACTTACTGCCCCTCTGGCCCCTCGACGGCTTCCTTTCTCACCTTCGCCGCCTGCTTTTCGCTGAGCTTGGCGATGCGGACGTAGTGACCGTCGAAGTAGGCGCGGGCTCCGCCGTAGTCGCCTGCGTTGGCGGCGACGATCTTCATTTTCAAATCGCGACGGATGAACGCGAGGTTGGTTTCGTCCTTTTTCTCGGGGTCCTTACCCTTGTCGCTGAACCAGCCGAGCGGATCGTTCCAGGACGCGATGCCTCCGATGTTTCCGGTGTGGAACGACGGTCCACGCACCACATCGACGGTGAAGTAGAATTTAGCACCGGTCTGGACAATGTCCAACTCACCTCCGAAGCTGTCACTCCAGACGCCGGTCAGCGAGTCCTCCGCTCCAGGATCCTTGAGGAGGGACTCCAGCCAAGTGGCACGGTGTTCCATCATTCCGGCGGCGGAATCGAGAAACTCGGCGGTTTGCTTGAGTTTTTCCTCGGGAACTTCCTTGCCGCCGGTATTGACGGAGGTCAGCGACTGCTCGTCGCGGCAGGCCAGCCAGTCGCGCTGCTCAGTGGTTAGGGGCGCCATCGTCGCGGCTTCGAGTCCCGTTTTCGCCCTGGCCCAGACGGCATTGAGCCGCTTGTCGGCTTTGTCTTAGGCGGCCTTTGCTTCGGGAAGGGTGGGGGTCTTCGGCACGGAGGGGTCCTCGGCATGAAGAACCGGGGTGGCGAGACAAGTCAGGACGAAAGTGAAGAATAGCGGCTTCATCGCACTGACCCTGAGGGAAAATGACTCGCGAGCCAGCCGAAAATTGAGCTCAATCATCCCGGTGGCGGTGAGCGATCGGGGCGAATGATGAAAGGGAGGATTGTTCGAGGAATCCCCCACGAACGAGGCCCCGAAATCGTAACGGACTTCACTTCAGGGCGGAGAGGTAATCCTGCGTCAGTTGCAGCATCTGCCGAGTGGCTTGATCGAGGGCAGGGGCGTTGGACTCGAGTGAGTCCTTGTGGATTGCAATGCCCTGCTCGGCTTCCGTCAGATCGGACTCACATTTTTTCACGGCGTGATCCAGAGACTCCAAGGCAACAGTCATCTCACATAGATGAACATCGTCCATTCCGTTCTGCCGATTGGACTCCAACTGATCCTTCAACTGGTCCCTCTCCCGGCGCTTGTCGCGCAGGGCATTCATCGGTGCTTCGATGGCCTTGGCGGCAGTACGAAAGCCGGCAAGGTGGTCCTCGTTTTCCTCTAGCAATTTGCGTGAGAGCTCCCGTGCTTCCAATGCGCGGGTATTGATGGAGGCGGCTTGCCAGTGTTTCTCTGACGAGGCAAGAGCCAGGCCGCGAGCCTTGGCGGCTTCGAGTCCGGCCTGGGCCTCGACTAGTGCTTTTTCAGCCGCTGGAAGCTCCTGACGCCGGACTCCGATCAGGTCGTCGGCAGGCTTGATCCGCGCTGCTGCGGCAGTGGTCGCCTGAGCGGCGGCTTCGAGGCTCGCGGGTAGATCCTTCTCTTGTTTTTCCAAGCCTCCCAACTCCATCCGGAGCTGGGCGATCTGAGCCTCGAGCGCGCCACGTCGGTTCTCGACCGCGATGAGATCAAGCGGTCTGCGTTGAGCCTCAGGCAGGGCTGAGACCGCTTGTTTTTTTGCTTCAAGTTCCGTGCTGGCGGCTCCCATTTCGCCGGCGAGTTTGTCGATCTCGACGCGCCTTTTTGAAAGCTGCTGCTGCAATTGTTCTAACTGGTGGCGGAGATCGGTCTCACGCATTTTCGTCGCTTCGCGGTCCGTACGGATCTGCTTCGCGGAGTCTTCCGCAGCGGTGATGGCCTTTTTGGCGGCGTCGAGTTTCGCGGTCGCCTCCCGGCATTTACCCTCGGTGTCGGAAATGCATGCAGCCTGTGCTTGGAGCTGGGTTGTCAGACCCGTTAGACGGCTCGCGATGGTGGGAGGCGCGGCGGATAGTTCACCGACGGCTTGGCCGGTCTTCAGATCGTAGCATCGAATCGTTCCTGCGGCGTCGGCCACCAGTGCCCGCGTGTCATTCGATCCGAAGGCGACCGCGGTGGGCAGGGCCGGGAGATTCTGGGCGATTTCCTTCGCCAGGTTGAAATCCGGATTCCACAGGCGGAGCTTGCCGTCCCGCCCGGAAGTCAGCGAGGAACCATCTCGTGCGAAGGCCATCGCGGTGACACCTCCGGGATGGGCGTCGTTCTTTTTCACTTCCGAGCCGCCATTCATTTCCCAGAACCGCACGGTTCCATCTTCAGAAGCCGTGGCGAGGAGGTTCGAGTCGGTGCGGAAAACGGCGGCGGTGATCGCCGCTTGATGCCCCCGCAGCGTGTGGAATTCATTGCCGGTCTGAGCCTCCCAAACCCAGACTCCACCGTTGCGATCGCCGGAGGCCAGTAGGATTCCGTCAGGAGAAATATCCAGCGCGGTGATCCAGTCGGTGTGCTTCTTGATCGAGGCGACGGCCTGGCCGGTCTGGGTATTCCAGAGTTTCAGCAGCCTCGAGGGTCCACCGCTGGCGACGATATCGAAGCCCGGTCGGATATCGGCCGCGAGGATGGCATCGAATTCTTTTGCGACGACCAGCGTCCGTTCTCCCGTGCGAATGTCGAAGGTCACGGTGGTTCCGGATTTCCCGGGAATGCCACCGCCGACGATCAGATAACGGCCATCCGGGGTGAAGGCCAACGAGACAGGATCACCCTCGGGGAATGGAAGCAGACCGATCAGCTCGAGCGTGTTGGTATCGTGAAGAAGTACCTGCCTCTGACCCGTGACGGCCACCAACGGCGCCAAAGGCGAAACGGCCATGGCATGTACGGCAGAGGCGCGGGAGGAGGTGACAAACGGTTCCAGTCGCAGGTGCTCTGGCATCGGAGGCGGGCCGTCGGGCTTCGCCCCGGGATCCGAGCGCAGGGCGGTTTCGAATTTGGGCTTCGACGCCTTTCTTGCGCTTGAGTTCTTGTTCTCGAGAAGGCCTCCCTCGATCCAGCCCTTGAGGATGGCGATCTGCGCGGATCCGAGCTTGTCGCCTTCCGGCGGCATCTTGAGCGTGCCGGTCTGAAGGCAGACGACAATCAGCTTCGAAGAAATGTCACCGGGCTCCGCGATCTTCCCTCCCGAGCCACCTTTCATCGCACCGGAGAAAGTGGAAAGGTCGAGCCCGCCCTTGGCCTTGTCTGAATTGTGGCAGTTCAGGCAGGTCTGCTGGAACAACGGAAAAACCTGGTCATCGTAGGTCACCTTGTCCGCAGCCAGGGCGGCAGCGGGAGCCAGAAGCCAGAGAAGGTGAAGACGGAGCCGATTCAATGGCATTGCGGGTGAAGCCATCCTACTACGCCACCCCCCCGTGAGGTTTATCGGATATTCATGATCTTGTCCGATGATCGATCCGCAGAAGTTCAGACGCGCTGCGAAAATGGCAGGACGGGCGTCGAGGTCGGCATGGCCAGCGCCACGAAGGTGCACAGTGCGGCGATGCCCATTGGAATCAACGAAACCGGATCGCTTTGCAGAATCTGGCCAAAGTAAAAGTAGGCTTTGGAGTCTGAACCCGAATACATCAGCGCTGGCAAGGTCATCAGGCTGGTGCAGATCATCGTCGGCACGGTGGCGGCAATCATGAATCCGGCGGTCCGAAAGCTGAGCCTCGAAGTGAACAACGGACGTGGTCCGCTCCAGAAGGTGAGTTTGAGCGCGCGGGAAATCCTCCGGAGGGAGGACCCTGAGGTTGGCTGGCAAAGGGATGCATTCATCGGGACTGCCAAAGCCCTAAACGCTCAATTATTTTTAGAAATAATGACTCGCGAGGGAATTTGTCCGCATAAATTGTTAAAAACCAGCGGTTTGGCATCTGACTAGGGAGGTCCCCCCAGACCGGCGAGAATCGTCTCAATATTGGTCCGAACCATGGTTTCGTAGGTGATCGAGTTGGTTCCGTCTGCGATCAGGGGGGCTCCCAAGCGGATTCCGGTGTCGCGCGTTACCACGCCGAGAAGTTTCGGATTGGATTCCCGTTCGGGGAAAAT
>Ga0114958_10003181_pt1 | contig 11886 bp, 11 predicted proteins | sample C_130208_EF_Meta_FD_89577 | JGI IMG/M metagenome (GOLD analysis project Ga0114958, IMG submission 89577) | Freshwater microbial communities from Lake Croche, Canada to study carbon cycling - C_130208_EF_MetaG | ecosystem: Environmental > Aquatic > Freshwater > Lake | place: Lake Croche, Canada... | reverse complement strand
CATTATTGTAATTATCTTTCGCGGGGTGCAAATATAAAAAAATAATACCACTATATCCAAATAAATTAATCGCCTTTTTTAAAATATTGATATATATAATGTTACAAAATAGAAATCAAAATTACTTAGTAAATTAACAGAATAGAAACTATTAAAATCTTACTTAAATCTAATTGAATCAGCCTAAATCCTGGACAAAAAAGTAGAAATATGATTAATAAATATATTCCAAGCGATTGAATATTATAAAAATAATCTGTTATTTTAAAATTTTTTTCTGCCAATAGTCAGTAAGCTCATCTAAATCTATTGGTTTAGCAGGTTTTTGGGATATGAGTTTACCTCTAGTGAATGCTCTGTTAAGAATGGTTTCTATCAAAAAATCTTCATTTACATCATAGGGAGCATATTTTGCTTTAAGACTAATGTCAAATAATCTCGCGGTATTATTTGACCAAAATGCTTTCCATCCACTTTTATAATCTTTTATTAATTCAAAAGTTGTAAACCCTGTTTGACGATGGATAAGTTTTACGAGTATCTGTCCTTGTTTACGTGATAATTTTTTTAATTGTCCAGTGAATTCATTCTCTATATAATCCTCAACTATTTTAAAATATTTCTTTTTCTCACGATTGGTCTTCATTTTATTTAAATTCTTGTCTAGAATTGTCAATCGTTCTGCAGCAGTTTTTGCAAAAGGATACACTTTAAATACTCTATTTTGTAAGAGAAGAAATTGCTTTTTATCTTCTGGACTTAATCTTTCTTTATAAATAACAACTTCTTCTAGTGGTATAGGCTCAACTAGAATAGTGTCGAGTTCTTCTATACTTAATTCTTTTTTTTGAATAGAATCTGAAGTAATTTGCGCTTTTAAAGAAAATGAAGTCAGTAATACTGAAACGATAAAAAATAATTTTCTCATTGATAAAATTTATTAGGGTAAAAATATAGAATATCCTTAACAACTCTAATGCCAAATTTATATTTTAGCAAAAAATTATTTATGGCAACAAAATCGATACTTACTAAATCATCTCTTTCTTTTTTAGAAAGTTATTTAAATAATGCTTCTCCAACAGGCTACGAGTCAAGTGGGCAAAAACTTTGGATGAATTATTTAAAACCTTATGTAGACACTTTTATCACTGATACATTCGGCACAGCTGTAGGAATTATTAATCCTGATGCTGCGTACAAAGTAGTAATTGAAGGTCATTCAGACGAGATTTCTTGGTATGTAAACTACATTACTGCAGAGGGTTTGATATATGTTATAAGAAATGGTGGGTCTGATCATCAAATTGCTCCTTCTAAAAGAGTTAATATTCATACTAAAAAAGGTATTGTAAAAGGTGTCTTTGGCTGGCCTGCTATTCATACTAGAAATCGTGGCAAAGAAGAATCGGCATCATTGCACAATATATTTATAGATTGTGGTTGCTCCACTAAAGAGGAAGTAGAAAAACTGGGAGTCCATGTTGGATGTGTGATTACTTATCCAGATGAGTTCATGATTTTAAATAATAATAAATTTGTTTGCCGTGCTATCGATAACAGAATGGGCGGTTTTATGATTGCAGAAGTAGCTCGTCTGTTAAAAGAAAACAAAAAGAAGTTGCCTTTTGGTTTATATATCACTAATTCTGTTCAAGAAGAAATTGGACTTCGAGGTGCCGAAATGATTACCAATACCATTAAACCCAATGTTGCTATTGTGACTGATGTGTGTCATGATACTACAACTCCTATGATTGAAAAGAAAATTGAAGGCGATTTACAAATGGGAAAAGGCCCAGTTATTGCTTATGCACCAGCAGTTCATAATACTTTAAGAGATTTAATTATAAATACTGCCGATACTAACAAAATTCCTTTTCAACGTCATGCAACTTCAAGAGTTACGGGAACTGACACTGATGCTTTTGCTTATAGTAATGGTGGTGTAGCTTCTGCATTAATATCTTTACCTCTGCGTTACATGCATACCACTGTAGAAATGGTGCATCGTGAAGATGTTGAAAATGTTATTAAATTGATTTATGAAAGTTTATTGAAAATTGAAAACAATGATACGTTTTCTTATTTCAAATAATATAAAACCAAAAAAACATCTCGATTGCATCGGGATGTTTTCAATTTACAGCTTTTATGATTTCAAAAACTGTAATACATTTTTTTCTATTCGTTGATTAATATTAAATATGTCTGCTTTAATAAATTTTTCACCTAATATATTTTCAAATAACTCAATATATCTCTCTGATACAGTTTGAATGTATTGATCTGACATATCTGGAATTTGTTGCCCTTCTTTTCCTTGAAATCCGTTTTCAATTAACCAACGACGTACAAATTCTTTAGACAATTGTTTTTGTTCTTCACCTTTGTCCTGTCGTTCTTGATATCCTTCAGCATAAAAATATCGCGAAGAATCTGGCGTATGAATTTCATCAATTAAAACTATAACTCCTTCTTTAGTTTTGCCAAATTCATATTTTGTATCTACCAAAATCAAACCTCTACTAGCTGCTATTTCTGTTCCTCTTTGATATAAATCACGGGTATATTTTTCTAACACCAAATAATCTTCTTCTGAAACAATTCCTTTCGCTAAAATAGCTTCACGAGAAATATCTTCGTCATGAGAACCATTATCAGCTTTGGTTGTTGGCGTAATTATAGGGATTGGAAATTTATCATTCTCTTTTAATCCTTCTGGCATAGTTACTCCACAAATAGTTCTTTTTCCTAAAGCATATTCTCGAGCTGCATGACCTGAAAGATAACCTCGAATAACCATTTCTACTTTAAATGGATTACATAAATATCCAACAGCTACGTTTGGATCTGCCGTTGCAATTAACCAATTCGGAACAATATCTTTTGTCAATTCCATGAATTTAGTTGCAATTTGATTTAAGATTTGTCCTTTATAAGGTATGCCTTTTGGCATAACTACATCAAAAGCAGAAAGCCTATCAGTTGCAATCATTACTAACAATTCGTCATTGATATTATAAACTTCTCGAACTTTGCCACGATAAACTGATTTTTGATTGGGAAAATTAAAATTTGTAGTTGTAATTGTATTCATCCTTTGAGTTGTTGTTAAGTGCAAAAATAGGAATTTGAGATTACTTTTTATAGTCCACAATTCAAAATAAAAAAGAAACCCTAACAAAAATAATTTTGATAGGATTTTCTATTTGATTAATAAACTATTAATAATCGTTATTTTCTATACTTTTGTAGGCATCAATTACTTTTTTAACTAATCGATGGCGAACGATATCTTTGTCATCAAGATAAATGATGCCAATTCCCTCAATATCTTTTAAAACCAAGATAGCTTCTTTTAACCCTGAGATAGTTCTTCGCGGCAAATCAACTTGTCCTGGATCGCCTGTAATTATAAACTTAGCATTCTTTCCCATACGCGTTAAAAACATTTTCATTTGCGAATGTGTCGTGTTTTGTGCTTCGTCTAAGATTACAAAAGCATTATCTAATGTTCGACCACGCATAAATGCGAGTGGTGCAATTTGGATTATTCCTTTTAGGATATAATCTTCCAAGGTTTGTGGAGGCAACATATCTCTCAATGCATCATACAAAGGTTGCATGTAGGGATCGAGTTTTTCTTTCATATCACCAGGTAAAAAACCAAGATTTTCTCCAGCTTCTACGGCAGGTCGTGTTAGTACAATTCTTTTTACCTGTTTTTCTTTTAAAGCTTTTACTGCTAAGGCAACTCCTGTATAGGTTTTTCCAGTTCCTGCAGGACCAACAGCAAACATCATGTCGTTCTTCTGAATGATATCTACCATTTTTTGTTGGTTAGGTGTCATCGCTTTGATAAGCTTACCTCCTATTCCATGTACCAGGATTTTATCACTATCCGGCATTCGTTGCTCTTCGTTTGAATTACTATGTATAACTCTGTCTATAACATTGTTATCAATATTGTTGTAGCGAGTAAAATGTAACATCAAGCGATTGAAGCGATTTTCAAACTCATCGAGTTCTTCTTTTTCGCCAAATGCTTTCAAAGTTGTGCCACGAGCGACAATTTTTAGTTTTGGATAATACCTTTTAATGGTTTCAAGATGAGTGTCTTGAGCGCCCCAAAATTCTTTTGGTGCGATGTCGTGTAATTCAATGATGCGTTCGTTCAAAAGCAGTAGTATTAAATTAAAATTATTCGCTATATATTATTAGCTTTGTATCCAAATTTAATCAAATTAAAGAATAGGTTTTACATTTTTGAAACCCTATTTCCACTAAGTTATAAACAATTTATGTCAATAATTACCTTAACGACCGATTATGGATTAAAAGACCACTTTGTTGGTGCCTTAAAAGGTAAATTATTATCAGAGTTTAGTGAGGCTACTATTATTGACATTTCACACTATATTGATCCATTTAATGTTGCCGAAACAGCCTATATTATCGGGGCAGCTTATGAAAGTTTTCCAAAAGGAACGGTTCATTTAATTGGTGTTGATATAGAACTAAATACCGAAAACCAACACATTGCTATGCAATGGAACGACCAATATTTCATTTGTGCAGATAATGGGATTCTGAGTATGCTCATTCAAAAAATTGTTCCACAGAAAATAGTTAGTATAAACATCCACGACAGATTACCGAATGATGCTACCGATTTAGATGTATTTGTTAAAGTTGCCTGTCATTTAGCCAAAGGTGGTTTGCTTAATATCATTGGTAAAGAAATTAAAGCTATAAAAGAAGTAACTGAATTACAAGCTTTAGTTAAAGAAAATCAAATTATAGGCTATATAATTTATACAGACCATTTGGGCAATGCTGTTACCAATATTTCTAAAAAATTATTTTTGGAAATGAGTAAAGGCAGACCTTATGAAATAAAATTTAAAAATAAAATCATCAAAACTATTTTATCAAAATACTCAGATATTGGATTATCCTCCAAATATCCTTTAAAAGATTTTGAAGGTCAAAAACTAGCTATATTTAACGAAGCTGGGTTTCTAGAAATTTCGATTTTTAGAAGCAACCCAGATAATGTTGGTTCAGCAGCTTCATTGCTGGGATTGAGTTATAGAGATATGGTTACTATAGAATTTAAGAAGTAAGAGAATGTTTGTCAGAATAGTAAAAATGAGTTTTCATAAAGAAAATATTCCAATTTTTTTGGAGAATTTTGATTTGATGAAAGAGAAAATTCGCAACGCAGAAGGCAATGGACTTTTGGAATTATATCAAGATAAAAATAATCCTTGCATTTTCTTTACCTATAGTTTTTGGGAAACCGAAAATGATTTGGAAAATTAAAGAAAATCGGCTTTATTTGATGAAGTTTGGTCATTTACAAAGAGACTATTCAACGACAAACCCGAGGCATGGAGTGTTGATAAATTAGTGAGTTTAGAGTAGTTATCGGTTATCGGTTATCGGTTTTCAGTTATCGGTTTTCGGTTTTCGGTTATCAGTTATGGGTTATGGGTTATGGGTTTAAAAATAAAACAGAAAATATAAAATATGATATCTATCGCATTACGAGAAATAAAATCTTTTTTTGGTTCGCCAATTGGCTACTTGGTTATAGCTATTTTTCTTTTACTCAATGGTTTATTCCTTTGGGTTTTTGATGGTGAATATAATATCTTACAAAGCGGATTTGCTGATTTAAGTCCGTTTTTCACATTAGCACCTTGGATATTAATTTTTCTAATTCCAGCGGTCACTATGCGCAGTTTTTCAGATGAAAAAAAACAAGGTACAATTGAGCTTTTATTAACCAAGCCTTTATCAATTTGGCAAATTGTGAACGGAAAATTTTTAGGTTCATTGCTTTTAATTGTTATTGCTTTACTACCAACTTTGGTTTATGTTTATGTAATTTCTAGTTTAGGTCTGCCAGAGGGTAATATTGATTTGGGAAGTACTATTGGTTCTTATTTCGGACTTTTATTTTTAGTTGCTTCCTATACCTCTATTGGCATTTTCACTTCTACGCTTTCAGAAAATCAGATTGTAGCATTCTTGTTATCCGTATTTATATGCTTTGTTCTTTATTATGGCTTTGAAGGAGTGTCAACTTATGTAAAAGGTTTCGAAGATAATGTTGCTAAAATTGGCATGAATTATCATTTCAAGAGTATGTCTCTCGGAGTTATTGACACACGAGATGTTTTGTATTTTTTGAGTAGTACCTATTTATTTTTATCGCTTACTGTTTTTAAATTAAAATCATTAAAATCGTAATGAATTCCAAAAAAAATAACTTCAAAAAAATAGCAACTACATTTCTTATTATTGTGGTTTTTAATCTTGCTGGATATTTTGTTTTCAAACGTTTTGACCTTACAGCTGACAAAAGATATACGCTTTCTCAAACCTCATTAAAAATTATAAGTGAAGTAAAAGAACCATTATATATTGATGTTTTTCTCGAAGGAGAATTTCCAGGAGAATTCAAGAAATTACAAACAGAAACAAAGCAATTATTAGAAGAGTTTAAATCCCAGAATTCGAATATTATAATTCAATTTATCAATCCATTTGAAGACGAGGAGCAAAAGGATAAAACTATGCAATCGTTTATGGAGCGCGGTATGATACCAGTTAATGTTACCGTAAACGACAAAGGACATCAAACACAAGAAGTAGTTTTCCCTTGGGCAGTAGCTACTTGCAGCAATCGTTCTATTAAAGTGCCTTTGTTGAAAAATATAATGGGCGCTTCTACTGCCAAAAAAGTAGTAAGCTCTGTGCAACATTTGGAATACGCTTTTGCCAATGCTATAAATACAGTATCTAAAGCAAAGCAAAAAAAAGTAGTAATTTTAAATGGAAATGGAGAATTACAGGACCGATATATTGCTGATTTTATTAAGTCAGTAAAAGATAACTATTATATAGGACCATTTACTTTAGACTCAGTCTCCAAAAGTCCAAATGAGACTTTAAAATACCTTCAAAAATACGATTTAGCAGTAATTGCTAAGCCAACTGAAGCCTTCACAGATGAGGAAAAACAAGTAATAGACCAATTCATAATCAATGGAGGGAAAACACTTTGGCTAGTAGATCAAGTGAATATAGAAATGGATAGTTTGTATAACGAAACTGGTTCAAATTTAGCATTTCCTAGAGATTTGAATTTGAACGATATGTTTTTCAAATATGGCATTCGCTTGCATCCTGAATTGATAAAAGATTTAATGGCAACACCAATCGCTTTAGCAACCGGTGAACAAGGGAGCGCAACCCAATATACTCAATATCCTTGGTTCTTTTCGCCAATGATTTATCCATCAATAAAAAATCCTATTGTAAGTAACCTTGACGGAATTAAATTTGAGTTTTCAAATCCTATCGAACCCTTGAAAAATGATATTAAAAAGACCATTTTATTGCAATCTTCAAAGTATTCAAAAATAGTGGGAACACCATCAGAAATTAATTTAAAAATGGTTTCAGAACGACCAGATCAAAAGGATTTTATTGGAAATGGAAATTATCCAGTTGCTGTTTTATTAGAAGGACAATTTCATTCAATGTATGAAAATCGTGTGTTGCCTTTTAAAGAAAACACCTTTCAAAACTTAGGAAAAGAAAATAAAATGATTGTGATTTCTGATGGTGATGTGATTAAAAATCAATTAGACAAAAACTTTCAGCCTTTAGAATTAGGCTATGATAAGTGGACTAATAACCTCTATGCTAACAAAGAATTTATGATGAATTGTGTCAATTATTTGTTAGACGACAATGGACTTATTAACATTCGTAGCAAGGAAGTTAATTTACCACTTTTAGACAAAGAAAAAGTATATGCAAATTATACCTACTCTCAAATCATAACTGTAGTAGTTCCAATAGTTATATTGTTGTTATTCGGTCTAGTATTTACCATTTTGCGCAAGCGAAAATATAGTAAGTAATGTTAATAAAAAACTTTTTGAAATCTATTAGTTTAAGATATATTTGTAAAAATTAAATCCCTATGAAATTTATAGTATCAAGTTCCTACTTATTAAAACAATTACAAGTTTTAGGTAGTGTTATCAATAGCAGTAACACCTTACCAATTTTAGATAATTTTCTATTCGAATTAGATAGTAATGCATTAACCGTTTCTGCCTCTGATTTAGAGACTACCATGTCGGCTACTTTAGAAATAGATTCTAAAAGTAAGGGTAGTGTTGCAGTTCCTGCTAAATTGTTATTAGATATTCTAAAAACATTTCCGGAGCAACCATTAACTTTTACCGTTGAAGAAAATAGCACTATCGAAATTAGTTCTAATTCTGGAAAATATGCCATTGCTTATGCTCCAGGGGAAGAATTTCCTAAATCAGTATGTTTAGATGATCCATCTTCAACTGTTGTTCCATCAGATGTATTGGCTACTGCCATCAGCAAAACTATTTTTGCAGCAGGAAATGATGATTTACGACCAGTAATGAGTGGTGTCTTTTTTCAATTTTCTCTAGAAGGTTTAATTTTTGTTGCAACAGATGCTCATAAATTAGTGAAATATGCTCGTGCTGATGTAAAAGCTTCTCAAGTAGCTGATTTCATTATGCCAAAGAAACCTTTAAATATTTTAAAAAGTATTTTAGGAACTTCTGAATCAGATGTGACTATAGAATATAATGACTCAAATGCTACTTTCTCTTTTGACAGTTATTTATTAATGTGTCGCTTGATTGACGGAAAATACCCAAACTATGAAGCCGTTATACCAAAAGAAAATCCAAATAAATTAATGATTAACCGCGTATTACTTTTAAATTCTGTACGTCGTGTTGCCATTTTCTCAAATAAAACTACACACCAAATTCGTTTGAAAATTGCTGGAGCTGAATTAAATATTTCTGCAGAAGATATTGATTACTCTAACAAAGCTGAAGAAAGATTGACTTGTGATTATCAAGGAGATGATATGCAAATTGGTTTCAACTCCCGTTTTCTATCTGAAATGTTGACCAATTTAACTTCCGATGAAATAATGTTAGAAATGTCTATGCCAAATCGTGCTGGAATTTTAACGCCTATTGATGGATTAGACGAAGGTGAAACAGTCACTATGCTTGTTATGCCTGTAATGTTAAACAACTAATTTAAACAAACCTTTATAACAGAAAGCGTCTCAATTTATTTTTGAGACGCTTTTTTTTATTCGTGAAATGCTAGAATTGGTGTTTTCAAATAATAAGATAATTTTTGCGTAGTTGTATTAGTAAAAAGTTCCACAAAAAAATTTCTTTTGTAAGTTAGCATTGCCAACAAATCAATGTCTTGAGAGACCAAGAAATCCTCAATTGTTTCTTTTACATCATCACTCGGAATAATAAAAAATTGCAAGTTTTCCTCCACATCAAAGTGAGATTTCCAACTATTAATAGCATCAGTACTCACATCTGAATCAAAAGTTTTGACATATAAACATTTCACTTTTACTTGAAGTTTCTTGGCTAATAATAGTACTTTGGTTAAAGCTTCGATGTCTTTTTTTCTAAAACGTGTTGTAAAAGCAATATTTTCAAATTTACTAAATTTAGTCCCATTTGGAACACTCAATACAGGAACCGAAACATCTGAAATAACAGAGCCTGTATTCGTTCCAAGGAAAGAGTCAAACCAGCCTTCGGCTCCATTTGTTCCCATTACTACAAAATCAATATTTTCTTGTTTGACCACTTTTTTTATATTATAAACTAAATCTCCATCCATTAAAATATGACTCATATTGATATGACTCAAATTTCTTTCTTCAGCAATAGTGTGTAATTGTGGCATTTTTTCTTTAAAATAATCAAAATTTGTTAGTTCTATCGTTTCATAAATCATAGCGTAATTTAATGGTAGAGACTGACTGTCAACTATTGGAAACTCAAAAGTATGTAACAAAACCAACTCGGCTTTGAATATTTTTGCCATTTCAATAGCATAAACAAAAGCATTATCTGAAGTTTCAGAAAAATCAATTGGTAAAAGTATTTTTTTCATAGTTACAAAATTTAGCGTCTTATCAAATTTACGTATATATTCCTAGATTTAATTTTCTTATTGTCATATTATAAATTAATTAACACAATTTATTTTAAAAAAAAATACTTGTTAAGTTTTAGTAACTTTGACAAAATTTTAGAAATGATTTCACAAGAAACTATTGTTGCCTTAGCTTCACCTTCAGGTGCTGGTGCGATCGCAATTATCCGACTTTCGGGAAAAGATTCGCTTGCTATTGCTGAGCAAGTATTCCAATCCGTTTCGGGGAAATCTATTTCAAAACAAAAAACACATACCATTCATCTCGGACACATTATTGAAGATACTAAGGTGTATGATCAAGTGTTACTTACGATTTTCAAAAACCCACATTCCTATACTGGCGAAGATGTTGTAGAGATTTCATGCCATGGTTCAACTTATATTCAACAACAGATTATTCAATTACTATTGCGAAAAGGTTGCCATATGGCGCAAGCAGGTGAATTTACACTGCGTGCATTCTTGAACGGGAAATTAGATTTATCACAGGCTGAAGCTGTCGCCGATTTAATTTCATCTGACAATGAAGCGAGTCATCAAATTGCGATGCAGCAAATGCGTGGCGGTTTTAGTAATGAAATTACCAAACTTAGAGAAGAACTTTTGAATTTTGCATCTTTAATCGAATTAGAATTAGACTTTGCCGAAGAAGATGTTGAGTTTGCCGATAGAACCCAATTTACAGAATTACTGACTAGAATTGAGTTTGTATTAAAACGTTTAATCGATTCGTTTTCAATTGGAAATGTTATTAAAAATGGAATTCCTGTGGCGATTGTTGGCGAACCCAATGTGGGAAAATCAACTTTATTGAATGCCTTATTGAACGAAGAACGCGCCATCGTTTCAGAGATTGCTGGAACAACTCGTGATACTATTGAAGATGAATTAGTAATTGGCGGCATTAGTTTTAGATTTATTGATACCGCAGGAATTCGAGAAACAATTGATGTTATAGAAAGCATCGGTATTAAAAAGACTTTTGAGAAAATAGAACAAGCACAGGTTGTGTTATTTTTAATTGATAGTTTACAAATGATAATTGATCATGAAAATAGTTTTAAAATTGAAATTGAAAAAATAAGAAATCAATTTCCGCAAAAACCATTAATAGTTGTTATCAATAAAGTTGATACATTAAATCACAAGCAAAACGAAATTCTATTAGAAAAATTGTCAATTATTAATTATCAATTATCAATTAAAATTTCTGCCAAAAACAAAACAGGAATTGACGAACTCAAAAACCAACTCCTTTCTTTTGTAAATACTGGCGCTTTAAGAAATAATGAAACAATTATTACCAATACAAGGCATTACGATTCATTACTTAAAGCATTGGAAGAAATACAAAAAGTGAAATTTGGATTAAACAGCAGATTGCCTTCTGACCTAATGGCAATTGACATCAAACAAGCTTTATATTACTTTGGAGAAATCACAGGCGAAGTGACTAATGATGAGCTTTTAGGTAATATTTTTGCTAACTTTTGTATCGGAAAGTAATTATTCCACAATTAATTTCTTTACTATAATTTTAGAATTATTGGTGATTTTAGCCAAATAAATTCCAGCTGCTACATCAATATTAAATTGTTTTTCACCTGTAAATTCTGACTCCATAACTTTTGAACCAACTACGTTAAATAATTCAATTTTACATTCTGTATCCAATCCAGAAACGGTAAAATAATCCTTAGCTGGATTAGGAAAAATAGTAACTTTGTTCAAGTCAAAATCAGTATTTGATAAATTTGAAAACCAAGGTTGACCAAAATTAGCTCCAAAAATATAATCAGCCAAGCTTGGATAATCAATAAATGGGTT
>Ga0114958_10003180_pt1 | contig 11887 bp, 12 predicted proteins | sample C_130208_EF_Meta_FD_89577 | JGI IMG/M metagenome (GOLD analysis project Ga0114958, IMG submission 89577) | Freshwater microbial communities from Lake Croche, Canada to study carbon cycling - C_130208_EF_MetaG | ecosystem: Environmental > Aquatic > Freshwater > Lake | place: Lake Croche, Canada... | reverse complement strand
TCCCTTAGTTTTGCGGATGCCAGCATCTACGGCAAGCAAATGGAGATCATGATTTCCGAGAATGCATTCAATGCGTTCCTCTTCTTGTAATTTCTTGAGGTAGCGTAGGGTGCCTAATGAGTCGGGACCTCTATTTACGAGGTCACCCAAAAAAATTATCTTAGATTGAGTAGGGAGCTTTTTGACAAGCACCTTCAAAGAGGGCGCGCAGCCCTGAATATCACCTACGGCATAGATCTTGCTCATACCCTATCTTAAAGCGGAAAGTGTCCGAGCCCTCAACAAGTTAATCGGATGCAGTTTCTGGACTAACCTTTTTGACGATGCTGTAACGCACTAAGGTCTTTTTGCGTGCCTCATCATGATTAACAACCGGCAGAGGATAGTCGCGCCCTAAAAGAATGCCAGCCGCTTCTAACTCGATATGTCCAGCTTCCCAAGGTGCATGAATTGATTTCTTGGAGAGCTTATCAAGTTTAGGCAAGTAGCGACGGATAAATTTTCCCTCGGGATCAAACTTCTGGGATTGGGTAATGGGGTTAAAGATACGAAAGTAGGGCTGCGCATCGCATCCTGAAGAAGAGGCCCATTGCCATCCACCATTATTAGAAGACAGCTCAAAGTCATTGAGGTGTTTTGCGAAGTACATTTCACCCCAGCGCCAATCAATTCCTAAATCTTTAGTAAGAAAACTGGCAACCACCATGCGTAGGCGATTGTGCATATAGCCACTTTGGTTGAGTTGGCACATAGCAGCATCTACTAAGGGGTAGCCTGTTTTGCCATCACACCAAGCTTTAAATAATTTCTTGGCAGTAGCACCGCTTTCCCACTCGATATTGTCATAGTCTGGTTTGAAGGCTGCACCCTCAGCAAGACGTGGATGATTGGCTAGAATCATGAAATAAAAATCACGCCAGATGAGTTCGCTTAACCAAATCGTCGCACCCATACTGCCAGCAAGCATCCGGCGATGGGCTTCGCGAACTAAGCCTCGAATCGAGAGCATGCCAAAGCGAAGGTGTGTGGAGAGATAGCTCACACCTTTGATGGCAGGGAAGTTTCGGCCGATTTGGTATTGATCAATGCGGTGAAGAAAATCCTCCAGGAAACTCTGGCCACCTTGAGATCCTGGCGGGAGATAAGTTTCAATCCCAGTCGAGCTAAAGCCCATCGACTCAAGCGATGGAAAGCTTGTCTCTAATGATTTAGGGATAGCGGCTAACTGGCCTTTTTTAGGATCGCAGTCATAAGCGGCAATATCTTTTTCTTGCAGCGTCTTGAGCCAATTATTCTTGTAGGGCGTAAAGATGGAGAACACCGTATTGGAATTGGTGAGAATTTCTTTCTTCTCAAATATCACTTGATCTTTGAAAGTCTCCAAGTCAATACCAAGTTTTTCTAGTGATCTGGCAACAGAGGCGTCGCGGGAAATTGCTGTTGGCTCATAGTCATGATTGGTGTACACGGTATTGACACCCAAAGTCTCGGCAATCTTCGGAATACACGTAGTGGACTTACCAAACTGAACAATGAGTCCGCCGCCTTGTTTACGTAGTTGCTCGTCAATTTGCTTTAAACCTTGCCATATAAAGTCTACGCGGCGATCACGTTTGAGGCCACTTGTATCTAGATCTTCGGACTTTAGTGGATCTAGAATTTCAGTATCGAAGATAAATGCTAGCCAAATCTGAGCATTATTTTTCAGGGCGTGATGAAGGGCGGCATTGTCATATAGACGTAAATCACGGCGGAGCCAAACGAGAGCTTTTTTCATAGGCAACATCTTATGGCTTATTGTCTAAAAGTGCTTGAATATGCGGGAATTTCTGTAAAATCAAACCTTATATGAACTCGGCTAAAAAAGCCCCCGTGGGTCAAGCTGCAGCACCCACCCAAACTTCCCCAGCTTCCGCTGCTGGGTCCTCAATTGCTTATTCCGCTGATCATCTAGCAAACCAATTCCTCCTGGCGATGCCCGGGATGGTCGATCCCAATTTTGCAGGTTCAGTTATCTATCTTTTTGAGCATACCGAACGGGGTGCAATGGGCTTGGTGATCAATCGCCCGACCGAACTCGATATGGGTGCTTTATTTGAAAAAATTGAGGTCAAGCTGGAGGCTGAGCCAGTATCTGAGCAACCAGTCTATTTTGGTGGTCCAGTGCAAATCGAGCGTGGTTTTGTCTTGCACGAACCCACCACCGAGGTGGCTTATAGTTCTTCCTTAGCCGTTCCAGGCGGTTTGACTATGACTACATCTAAAGATGTGCTTGAGGCAGTGGCAACAGGTTCTGGACCCAGTAAGTTCTTAATGACCTTAGGTTATGCGGGCTGGAGTGCTGGCCAGCTTGAGGAAGAAATTACCCTCAATGGCTGGATCAATGTTCCCTTATCCCAGAGGCAAATGATTGAGATTACTTTTAATACACCCTCTAGCCAGCGCTATGAGCGGACGATGAGTATTTTGGGATTTGACCCACCCCACCTATCTGGCGAGGCAGGGCATGCCTGAGAGCATCAGTAAGCGCGCAGAGTTGACGGTCATGGCTTTTGACTTTGGGACGCGGCGTATTGGTGTTGCTGTCGGAAATACCCTCACTTGCCTGGGACAGCCAATTAAAACTATTGCAGAGTCATCTAGTGATGCTGCATTCAGAGTCATTGAGGGGCTTTTGAAAGAGTGGCAGCCCAATTGTCTAGTAGTTGGATTACCTTGTCACCCTGACGGTGCCGAGCATGAAATGAGTGCTAAGGCCCGCCGTTTTGGTAATCAGCTGCAGGGGCGCTTTCATTTGCCGGTGGAGTGGGTGGATGAGCGGTATACCTCGGCTGTTTTAGAAGGAAGCTCAGACATGCGAGACAATTTGGATGCGCAGTCTGCAGCCTTAATTTTGGAGCAGTATTTTCTTGAGAAGAATTGGATTAGTTGAGATGAATGCAGAACAGTCCTACCTAAAATTACTGGGCACATTGCGTCAGCGTAAAGACGTTGGCGATGTATTTGAGTTGGCTGGTCTTGCCATGGGCGGTGCTTGGATTGCCGAGCGCTTAGCTACAGATTTAAATCTTCCCCACTTTGGCGTAATTAATATGGCGTTTCATCGAGATGACTATGCAGAGAAGGGCATGACAGCGCTTCGTACCGCTAGTACGATGTCTACCCATCTTCCTTTTGAGGTGAATGGCGCAAATGTCATTTTGATTGATGACGTATTACTTACCGGTCGTACGGTTCGTGCAGCGCTCAATGAGTTATTTGATTTTGGTAGACCAGCGCAAGTAGAGTTGATGGTTTTGGTTGATCGTGAGAGCCGTGAGTTGCCGATCTCAGCTGATTTTGTAGGGGAGCTAGTTTGCGTGCCAGAGAATCAAGTATTGGTTTTAGAAAAAGATGATGCTGGCAAGTTCAGCTTCCAATTAGAGGAGCGCGCAGCATGAGCGGAATGAATGATTTAGTAAATGCCCCATTAAATCAATTTAATGCTGCCGGTGAGTTAACTCACTTGCTAACTTTAGAGGGTTTACCAAAAGAGCAAATCCTCCACATTCTTGATACCGCACAGCAATTTGTCAGCGTTACAGATCCTGCCCGAGAAGTGAAAAAAGTTCCACTTCTGCGTGGCAAGAGTGTCTTCAATTTGTTCTTTGAAAACTCCACACGTACTCGTACTACCTTTGAGATTGCTGCTAAACGTTTGTCAGCAGATGTCATTAATTTAGATATCTCTACATCTTCTAGCGCAAAAGGCGAAAGTCTTTTGGACACGATTGATAACTTGGTGGCTATGCAGGCAGATATTTTTGTAGTGCGACATAGCGTCTCTAAGGCGCCGATTGAAATCGCTCAGCATGTTCCTGCGCACGTCCACGTAGTCAATGCCGGTGATGGTAGTCACCAGCATCCTACTCAAGGCTTGTTAGACATGTATACGATGCGTCACTTCAAGAAAGACTTTAGTGGTTTGAAGGTTGCTATCGTAGGCGACATTGTGCATAGCCGTGTAGCGAAATCCAATATCTGTGCTTTGAGAACCTTGGGTTGTACGGATATCCGTGCGATTGGCCCCGAGAGTCTGTTGCCAAGCGATATGGATATGCTGGGAGTCAAGGTATTCCACAGCATAGAAGAGGGCTTAAAAGGTGTTGATGTAGTCATGACCTTGCGCATTCAAAAAGAGCGCATGGAAGCAGGCCAGGTCCCAGAAGGCGATGCCTTCTTCAAACAATACGGCTTAACGCCTAGCCGTTTAGCTTTGGCAAAATCTGATGCCATCGTAATGCATCCCGGCCCCATGAATCGTGGTGTAGAGATAGATTCAGTAGTGGCTGATGGCCCTCAATCAGTGATCTTGAATCAGGTTACTTTTGGTATTGCGGTGCGGATGGCCGTGATGTCTATTGTGGCGGGTAACTAGATTCTGAACTGAAAATAGCCCTCACTTGTTGATCAAATACAGCCTGCTCAACACTAATTGTCTCCCGATAGTCGGTAAACCTAGTTGCACAGATTTCATAGTTATCAAAAATATCATTCACTTCTTTCCCAAATTCAGAAATAAATTCTTTTGAATTCTGGTTAAATTTATATCTTCTTGGAATATTTACATCACGTTCATTTTCTGCTGACCCAAGCATGCCAGTGATGACGCAGCACCCATGGATCCCAGCTTCTCTTGGCAGCCTGTCTTTCCCTGGGTGGTGACCAAAATCAATGTAAATCTTTGAGCTCAGAAACTTTTCTGCTAATTGCTCCCTATTAAATCCTTCTAATGGAAAAAATTTCCACTGAGGATAAGACTGCATAAGGGCGGAAACAACTTTGTATCCTTTTTTTGGGTTGTAAAGAATGAGATTTTCTCTAATGTTTTTATTTAATGAGGAGTTAAGGGTATTTAGGTAGTGAGCACTTGTATACGTGGGAATTGGATCGGAAAGAAGGGCGCCCTTAATTCCGTGAGAATTTAAAAAATCTAGGGCATAGTAGCTTTGAGCAAAGTGCTGTAAATGACGAAGACTTTTTATTCCACCTAATGGCCTAAGTCCACGAACTAAGTTTTTAAAATAGCGAAATTTATCTCTGAGAGGGTTGCCGTAGCGATTGCACGTATAGTTATTGACAGACATCCACCAAATAGCTGCCGTCGCTTTTTTAACCTTCAGAGCATATGTAGTTACTATTTCAGGAAAAATAATTAGATCGGCATTGTTATCTTCAAATAGGGCAACGGGGGCGTCATACTTCTTGTATGGGTCTGGTGTTTCAAACTTTTTATCAAATGGGAAATATACAATTGATGCTGCTTGGCCTAGGCGATTGAGATCTGCCACAAGTTGATGCAGTGCTTCTGGGCCAGCAGTTAATGCATTGCCGGGGCAGGTCACCAAAACATTACGATATTTAGTTTGCATGACCTATACTTTACTCGTGAATTAACTAGGGGTTAATATTGATATCTTTGCCTAAAATCAATCCATTTCAAAAAGAGTTTACGCATAGTGTGACTATGGTGGCAATATTCTTATTTCCTGTCACCTTTTTAACAGTACGACATGGCGTGCATGTTTCTTTATTCGCTCTTGCACTTCTCGCTGTGTATCACTTCTTGAGTAGCAAATCACCTAGGATGCAGTTGAATTACCCGCTCGATGCTGTAATTTTTCTGACATTTTCGGGGTTGTTTATAGCGGTATTGCTGTCTCAGGTATTCCGTGGGGTCATACACTTTGCGGCATTTGAAGGCCCATCTCGTATTTTGGTTGCGGGAGTGGTCTTCTTATTGATCAGGCGTCTCAATATTCCATATATCAAAGTTTTGAGCATTGCTATTCCGGTCGGATTGATTTGTGTATTTTTAAGCGTGCAATTAAACCCAGGTGCGTATTGGGGTCAGCGTTATGCGACTTATTTTGTTGACCCCAATACTTTGGGATCCCAAACCTTCATTCTGGGCCTCCTATCCTTTCTGATGATTGGATGGGGTAGAAAAAAATCCATGGCAATAGTCACATTGCAAGTGCTCGGTGGCTTGCTTGGCTTATATGTTTCTGTTGGCTCTGCCTCACGCGGCGGCTGGCTAACTGCCCCCTTTATTCTTTTAGTTATTTTATTTCTGAGATTGGGGGATATTGCACAAGCTAGCCAATCTCAAAAGCAGAAAATGTGGCTACAAACAATTGCAGTTTGTGTTTCTATCTTCATAGTATTTTCAATGGGATTTTATTTTTCAGAGAAGCTATCTACTCGAATCATTAGCGGTTATTTTGAAATCCTCAATTGGATTAGTGGTACAAATTTAGATGGTGCTGCTGGTATTCGTCTCAGCATGTGGAAGATTTCGCTGCAGCTTGCAATGCAAAATTTATGGTTTGGCTTTGGTGAGGTTGGTATAGGCGATCTACTGGTCGGAAGTTATCTGAATATCCCAGAAAATAAAATGGCAATTCATGATATGACTGTTGCTGGACCTCACAGCGATATTCTGAGTAAGTTAGTATCTACAGGCCTATTTGGATTGGTCGCTTATTTAAGTCTTTTACTTGTACCATTTTCTATTTTTTGGAAATATCACAACGCACTGGATTTCAACGTAAAGCAGGCCGCTAGGATTGGTCTTTTTTATATCACTGGCGTATTTATTGCTGGGCTATCTAACGAGCAGTTATCCCTCAAGTACTTGTGTACTTTTTATAGTTTGATGGTTGCCGCTTTATTAGCTCAAGTGCTCTCTAAGTCTTCGGCAACAGAGCCGACTCACCAATCTTCAGTGGTCTAGGTAGGTTAGGCCTAATGAAGATGAATTTAAATGTTGATGATGAAAAAGTAGTTCTATTTTCTGACTCCTCTATGAATATGGGCGGTCAAGAGTTGCAAGAATTGCAACAAATGCGCTCACTCAATAGCCTCGGATATAAAACAATGTTGCTTTGCAAGCCCAAGAGTGCAATTTCTGTTCGTGCTAAAAGCGAGGGTATCGCGGTTCAAGAAATTGCTTTCCGAAACGCTTTTCATATACCCAGTCTGAAGCAGTTGTTTGGCTTAGTAAAAGAAAAAAACCCAGTCACTATATTTTGTCACGGTAGTCATGATGCGCTGATTTGTGCGCTAGTTGGAATGGTGCAAGCGTTTCGGACGGGTAAGCGTGTCCCAGTCTTTCGTGTGAAAACCTTTCAACATGGATATCCCCTATCTTTTGCGTACAACTATCTCTTTTCGGGAACGGTCATTCCTAGTTACTATCTACGCTCACGTTTTTTAGTAAACCCCGCCATCAGCCCTAATAAACTCTGGGTGGTTTATCCAGGAATTGATTTTTCTGCGCTAGATAGTGCACCAGAACAGTTGCCCGATGATGTCTTGAATTGGCTTGCTTCACGCCCTGGTCCAGTGATATCGCACGGTGCAATTCTGAGGGGCGAAAAAGGGCACAGCACCATTTTGAAGGCTCTAGTCAAGGTTAAGAAAGCGATCCCAGATGTGCGCTATTTAATCGCAGGAGAAGGGCAGGATAAGCCGCTACTAGAAGCTGAGATTACGGCGCTTGATCTTAGTGAGAATGTGTTGTTAATGGGGATATTAAAAAAGATAGCACCATTGCTCAGAAAGAGCGATTTAGCCGTTTTACCTTCTTTAGTTGAGCCTCTTGGGATGTTTCAGATTGAGGCGCAATATTTAGAGGTGCCCACAATTGCAAGCAGAGTTGGTGGCATTCCTGAGACTATGCAGGATCAAGAGACTGGTCTCATGATTGAGGCTGGCAATGTTGAAGAGTGGGCTAAGGCCATCATTTGGATGTTATCCAACCAAGAGCCTGCAAAGCAAATGGCAAAGTCTGGAAAACAAATGGTTATTGAGAAATTTTCTCTTGATACGAATACCAAAAGTCTCATTAGCTTGTTTGAAAAAGCTTAATTAAATCCATTCAAAAGCATTATTTTTTCTGAGTCCATGTATTGATATGCCATGTTCTTTGACTTCACTTCGGCTCGCCTCTGCCTGATGTTTTTTAGCCTGAATCTTTGCCAGCTTTCTTTGCATCCAGCTCTGATTTAGCAGTTTGTAGTTATAGCGATTAGCTAAACCATCTGTTTCTGCGAGCCCTCTTTCTTGTTTCATAGCAGTTTGAGTAATCGAGCCAAAGTGATGCAACCAAGATGCACCAGTAATAGAGGTTTGAATGTGGGACTTCTTGAGTTCATTAAAGAACAGAGTGTCTTCATAGCCCAAGAGCTTGGGGATAGGTTGAAAATAACCTACATCCATCCACACTGAATGATGAATGGCAAGGCACACCGCATGCTTACTGCCAAAACGATGCACATCCTTCATTTCTGCACTAGCCTGAAGATTGAATGCTTCAAAGTCATAGTCTAGCGGCCCTTCAATGAGTGCTGGGCTAATGACTTTGAGGTTTTTAGATTCTGCAGCATGAATGAGGCTCTCAATCCATAAGGGGGATACAAGAACATCGTTGTTCATGATGATGCTCCATTCGCTTTGTAGTGCGAGCGCTCCTTGATTCCAGGCTGCCCCACATCCCAAGTTGGTGGAGTTGAAGATTCTTCCGCCTAAGGGTAATGTCAAAAGATAGTCGCGCGTTCCGTCAGTGGAGTAGTTATCCACCACTACGAGCCGATCTAATGGGGTGCCATGCTTTACCATGCTATCAATACACATTTTTGTGTACTCAACCGAGTTGTAGCAAGCAAATGTCAGGCTGTATTTATTGGGATTCACGATTTGACGACAGTAATGTTTTGTTAAAATGTACTTGTAAGCTAGAAATTCTAGGTTACAGGAGCTTAATTTGAATTAAAGAATACCCTTAACTCGCCTTATCGTATTACATTTCGCGCTTCATTTATTGGTAAATCATGATTTTAATAACGGGTGGCGCAGGCTTTATTGGTAGCAACTTTGCCCTAGATTGGCTTGCCGATCCAAGGGCTGAAGGGCTTATTAATCTCGATAAGCTGACCTATGCCGGCAACCTGGCTAATTTAGCGACTCTGAAGGATGATCCCCGCCATGTTTTTGTTCATGGGGATATTGGAGATAAGGAGTTAGTTACTAGCTTGTTAAAAGAGTATCAGCCTCGTACCATCGTCAATTTTGCTGCTGAGAGCCATGTGGATCGATCTATTTACGGCCCTGCAGAGTTTGTGCAAACCAATATTTTAGGTACTTTCAACTTACTGGAGTGCGCAAGAGCATATTGGAGTGGCTTGAATGAGTCTGCCAAGAAATCATTTCGCTTTCACCATGTTTCTACTGATGAGGTGTATGGATCTCTAACATCTACCGATCCTGCTTTTACTGAAAAGAATGCTTATGAGCCCAACAGCCCCTATTCTGCATCTAAGGCGGCATCAGACCATTTGGTGCGAGCTTGGTTTCATACGTACAATTTCCCAGTAGTCACCACCAATTGTTCCAACAACTATGGTCCTTATCACTTCCCAGAGAAGTTGATCCCCTTAGTCATTCTCAATGCCCTCAATAGCAAGCCTTTACCAATTTATGGTGATGGTCAGCAGATTCGTGACTGGCTTTATGTTGGAGATCATTGTTCCGCCATTCGTGAAGTGTTGGCTAATGGAAAATTAGGTGAGACCTATAACATTGGGGGCTGGAATGAAAAAGCCAATATCGATGTTGTAAAAACGATCTGTACTATTTTGGATGAACTGAAGCCACGTGCCGATAAGAAGTCCTATGCAGAACAAATTACTTTTGTTAAAGACCGCCCCGGCCATGATCGTCGCTATGCGATTGATGCTGGCAAAGTAGAGCGTGAGTTAGGCTGGCGACCTGCAGAGACTTTTGATACCGGCATTCGTAAGACAGTGCAGTGGTATTTAGATAATTCAGCTTGGGTAGAGGGTGTTGTTAGCGGTAGTTATCGTGACTGGTTGCAGAAGCAGTACAGCTGAACTGCAAAAGACCTCAATGAATATCCTAATATTTGGTAAAGATGGGCAATTGGGCAAAGCGTTTCATGTTTTATTAGATTCGTTATTACCTACGATAGTCGATAAGCCCAATATTCAATTTATTGGTCGTGCTGAGTGTGATTTATCTGACATAACAGCATTACATTTTCTCTTAAATCAATTTCATCCTCAGCTTATCGTTAATGCCTCAGCCTATACCGCCGTTGATAAAGCGGAGACTGAAGAGGATTTAGCATTTGCAGTGAATGCAAGGGCGCCAGAGCTGATGGCTCAATATGCGGCGCAGCATGGAGCTACTTTTTTACATTACTCAACGGATTATGTTTTTGATGGTGAGAAGTATGGCTTTTATTTAGAGGATGATATTCGTAATCCTCTTGGTGTTTATGGCAAGAGTAAGGCGGCTGGAGAAGAGGTCATTACTCAAGCATTTATGACTAGCTCTTCAGGAAACGCGGGTCAATATGCGATTTTTAGAACGAGCTGGGTGTATGGAGAGGGTGGTAATTTCATTCGTACGATTTTGCGTTTGGCAAAAGACCGAGATGAGCTGAAGGTGATTGAAGATCAGTACGGTGTTCCCACTAGCGCTTATTGGCTTGCACAAGTGAGTTTAGGTTTGGTAATGAATGCAAAAGGGTGTTTGAGTGCATTCCCGTCTGGTATCTATCACGCTGTTCCTGCAGGCGAGACTAATTGGCATGGTTTTGCCTGCTGGGCTGTGCAGGCTGCTTTAGATGCTGGGGTATCTTTAAAGACGCTACCCCATGCTATCAAGCCAATTCCTGCGCTGGAGTATCCCCTGCCAGCCCCCCGGCCCATGAATTCCCGGATGTCGACAGATAAGCTCCGGAAGGCTCTAGAGGGTCAGGGCAATATGTCAAAATTAGAACTATTAAATCAGTCGTGGGATGGAGCCGTTCGCTTTTACGTCACCAATTTGGCTAAAGATGGATCTATCTAAAGAGAGTGCTATGGCCGTAAATCAGATGAATCGCAAAGGTATTATTTTGGCAGGAGGTTCTGGCACTCGTTTGTATCCAGTCACTCAGGCTGTCTCTAAACAGTTAATGCCTGTATATGACAAGCCGATGGTGTATTACCCATTGACTACTCTAATGCTTGCAGGTATCAGAGAGATTTTATTAATATCAACACCTCACGATACCCCGCGATTTGCAGAGTTGCTTGGCGATGGCTCGCAATGGGGTTTAAATATTGAGTATTGCGTACAACCTTCCCCCGATGGCTTGGCGCAAGCATTTACCTTAGGTAAAAACTTTGTTGGCAACAGCCCAAGCGCCTTGGTATTAGGTGACAATATTTTTTATGGCCATGAGCTAGTTAGTCAGCTAGATAGCGCCAACGCTCGTGTTGATGGAGCAACTGTATTTGCCTATCATGTCACTGATCCAGAGCGCTATGGTGTGGTGGAGTTTGATAAAGCTTACAAAGCATTGTCTATTGAAGAGAAGCCACTAAAACCAAGAAGTAGCTACGCAGTAACAGGCCTATATTTCTATGACAAGCAAGTCTGTGACATAGCGGCTTCAATTAAGCCTAGCGCTCGGGGTGAGCTGGAGATAACAGATATCAATCGCGTCTACTTAGAAAAGAATGAGCTTAGCGTAGAAATCATGGGCCGTGGTTTTGCGTGGTTGGATACCGGAACACATGATTCTTTATTGGATGCTGCAGGCTTCATTGCTACTCTGCAAAAGCGCCAAGGCCTCATGGTGGCATGTCCTGAAGAGATTGCCTATCGCCAAGCTTGGATTAGCGCTGAGGATGTTCTTCAAGTTGCCGCCCAGCTGAGCAAGAATAGCTATGGTCAATACCTGAGTAAGATTGTGAATGAACTCAATACCTCCGCCCAATCCGTTGCTTTATCTCACAAGAAGATGATTGGATGAGTGCAACGTCAAAGCTATTAG
>Ga0114958_10003179_pt1 | contig 11891 bp, 9 predicted proteins | sample C_130208_EF_Meta_FD_89577 | JGI IMG/M metagenome (GOLD analysis project Ga0114958, IMG submission 89577) | Freshwater microbial communities from Lake Croche, Canada to study carbon cycling - C_130208_EF_MetaG | ecosystem: Environmental > Aquatic > Freshwater > Lake | place: Lake Croche, Canada... | reverse complement strand
GATGGGGCACGTTATGATAATGGTCCACAATATTCTGTTAATGACCCTATTGGTAATTTAGAAATTTTACTACACATTTTTCTCTTTAATTTCCGAATTAAGGCAAGTGCAGTAGGTTCAGAATTGAGATTTACTATTGGTAATCATGATTGGGGCACTGTTGTTAATAAACATTACAACGCATATATGTATCTTAACTATGTTACAGATTCATCCAAATTATATTTTAATCCTAATTTTAATTTAGCACTAGCAAGTGCATATAAGGGGCCTCCAGTCGCTTATCCTCATGCCATTCAACAAGATATTATACAATCGTGGCAAAATAGAAGGGCGTGTTTATTACCTTTTTATGAAGCATGTCCCTTTTTAGTCACTACAATAGATACTGAAGTTATATGTATTCATGGTGGATTATTTAGAGGTGGTATTCATGGAGAACCAGCGCAAGTTAATATGACAAATAATCTAATTCTTATTCAACAAAAAATAGACCAGGCTAATAATTTCGCTGTTATCTCAGATGCTGAAAATGATTTTCTTTCAAATTCTAATAATATGCCATCGCCCTTATGGACAAGATATTATCAAGGTGTAGACCGCATCGCCGCATGCACTAGAACCGCTTTTAAAATGACAGTTGTTGGTCATTGCCCAACTGATATGCCTCGTGGAGGATATCATCTAGAATTAATGTATGAGCCGAGATATGCTGGTTGTGCGGCCGGCGGGTGTGTCCTGGTTGGCTGTGAAAGAGATGATGGGCCTGGGTTAGCCCTAGTAGACATTACATTAAGTCGTGCTTTTAGTCCTGGTGATAGTAATGATACTAGAAGAGCAGATTTTCTTTATCTTACTAATAATCCTGCGCTACCCCCTACCAGATTCTATAATAATGTATATCGTATAAATGTTGGAGGTCCTTCTCCACAAGATATTATTCAAATTTATCCTCACAGTCCAGAATCGCCAGACCCAGGTCTACCTGCACTCCCAGCAGGTCCTGACCCGCCAGCCCTTCCACCTCCACCAGCACCACCAGTGAATGTTAGCATGGCAGGCGGTAAAAGGAGAAAGAGGACGTGTCATAAGAGAAAAATATCAAGGAAGAATAGAAGATGAATGTAAATCATGAAGGTTCTGATACCGTCCTTGGAGGCGCCGCGGCTCCTGTACACTCTACACAAAGACCGCCTTGTCCAAAATGTGCTGCCGCCGCCGCAAAAGTGGAGGCGAATCGTTTAGCCGCGGCAAGAAGAATACCTCCAGGAGTAAATGCCTATAGAACACCGCCCCCCTTTAGAATAAGAGGTGGTTCCCGACGCAGTAGAAGGCGTCCAAGACATACAAGAAAACTAGTAAGAAATAGATAGGAGTAAATGGGCAATAGGTCAACAAAACCAGCCGATAAACAAAGTTCAAGTGATATAAAAGCAATTCGTGATGCTCGTGTTAAATATCAAGATTATTTGACAACTATGCAAACTAATACACAAACAGATGTATCTAATAACGCCTTAACTCCCGAAACTGGGTCGGTTATTTATAAAGTCATTCAAGCCTCATATAAGTGGTTAAAAACAAATCCGAATGCGAATCTTATTGAGATTCTCGCAAATCAAGATGCAACCACAATTGAAATAAAACGTTTGATGGGTGTGGATGTTCCTAAGCGTAAATTTAATAATACCATACTTGCCCTTCCAGCTATCTTAGATAAGCTAGTGGAAAATAAAACTATAACAGCGGATAAAAAATATGCCTTTTTACCGACTATAATAACTGAAAAGGCTTGGTATAGTGCAAATCAAGAAGCCGCCTCAAATATTGATTTTATAATGGAATTCCAAAAGATTAATGATACTATTACTACAACCTTTGTTGACCAGGCTGTGATTAGTGCTATACAATCACAGATAGCCGCCGCACAGGCAGTTTCAACTAGTCAGCTTCGCTCACAACTTTCTCAAGAAAAAGTTAAACAAAAGGAATTAGAAAAGCAAACAGTATCCGTAACAAGCACAGGGCAAACCATTATTAATACGGCTACATCAGTTTTTATAAGTTTATTTATTACTTGCTTTTGTATTATGTGTGGCTCTTTTGCAGCCAATATGGCTATTGGTCGTGTTCCCATGTATCGTGTGTTATATTTTATATATGGCTGTTTACCTATATGCGCACCCTTCATATTATTATATGTAATTTATAAACGCATGACTGAAGGTAAATTTTACATATATGCCTTACTTCCATGTAGTATAGAACCTGCGACTACGCGCCTTGGTAAAATTTTATGGTCCCCATTTTATTGGATACCTGACCAAAATGCTATTGATGAATATAATAAATATATGGCCGCTATACCCTTACAAGTCGCTTAGATTTTCTGCGCGTCTTTCTTTTCCCTCCAGACTTAGAAGGGGTACAAAAATATGGTTCAATAGAACCTGAACGTATATATAGGTCTATATCATCCATCGGAACAAATCTTATACCCTTACTAAAAAACTCTGATTTTAGAAAGGCTTTCAAAACATCCACCTTAATTTTATAGGTTTCTAGAAGTTCTATATTATCTAACTCTTCTTTCTTAGTTAAGAATAACTCACCCATATCAGCCGTTATATCAAATATAGGATAGACCATTGATATATTATTATATTCAATAATTGGTTCCATCTTAGAATTAAAATGAGATATTTCCTCATTTTCCTGAATAATATGCCCAGTCGGCCACTTATAATTCCATCTTTCAGGATGTATATTACGAAATGAATACTTTCCAACATAGACCGTGATAGGGGCCTTTGTTGTAAATATACCAAGTTCTAGGTCGCGACCATATTCAATTGATATCGCAATAGCCTGTAGAATATAGGTACTAAAATAAATGCCAGTCTTTGTAGTATTACTACATCTACGTTTTTGATTACATATTTTTGAAGTGTAATTACAGACATTATCGGAAGCTCTATATAATAATGTTCCTGCTGGTATAGTTACCTGTTTCATACTACCAGGCATAAGGAAAAAATACTATAGTATTATAATGTCAAGGCCCTTTGTTTCTGTTCTAACGCCGACCTATAACAGGACACAGTTTATTTCACGACTTGTTGATTGTTATAAGGCTCAAACCTATCCGAAAGAATCTATGGAATGGATTATATTAGATGATGGACAAGAGCCTTGTAAGGACCTTATAGCCAAGGAGACTAAGGGTCTGCCAAATATTATCTATATCTATAAGGACGAAAAGATGAACATTGGAGAAAAACGGAATATATTAAATAAGTTAGCAAAGGGTGAAATTATTGTATGTATGGATGATGATGATTACTATAGTCCACACAGAGTTCTACACGTGGTAGAAGAGTTCAGTAAGAATCCTAAGATAAAACTCGCGGGTTCATCCGAAATGTATATGTATTATACAGATACTAAGGTCATCTATAAATTAGGCCCCTATTCATCTAGACATGCTACAAATGGAACCCTGGCTTATAGAAGCACCTATGCAAAAACTCATAAGTATGATGAAATGGTAGTCTACTCTGAAGAACGCAGTTTTCTAGATGAATATACTCATCCTATGATTCAATTAAATCCTATGAAGGTTATGTTAGTTATGAGCCATTCTGAAAATACGTTTAATAAGGATAAACTTCGTGAAAAGGAAACACCCTTTGTTAAAAAAACGGAGTTAACATTAGAAGGTTTTATATGTGATGAGGCCCTAAAAAGAAAATTTATAGCGTAAAGACAATAATACTACTAATATAGATGGAATCCAATATACTTTTAAATAATTATTATGGTTCTCACACATGGCATACTGAATCTATTTTAAATACCTTAAATTTAGGATTCCAGCGCGCCCTAACTACATCTTCCCCACAGATTACTCAGCCGGCAGAAATTAAGATTGCTCTAAAACCGCATCAGAGAGCGGTTGTTCAGGCCATGATAGATCATGAAAAACAGAGTGTTTCAGGGATTCCATATATGAATAGTATGACATATACTAATTATGGAATTCTAGGAGATGAGGTTGGCTCTGGAAAGAGTCTTTCTATATTGGCCTTTATTGCCTATAAGAAACATAATCCTATAAGTATGACAAAAAATATTCTATACCCCTTTAGTAAGAGTAATTTCTTCACTATCTGTAAAAAGGAATATGATTCTACAAAACCCTCACCTGCCTTAATTATTGTTCCGCATACGATTTACAGACAGTGGCAGGAATATTGTAAGAAACAGACAACATTGAATGTATTCTACGCCAAGTCAAGCAGGGAACTTTCTCCACAGACTGTAATTGACCTTTCTGGTAGCACTATAAATGCCGATTTTAAGAAAAAATTTATGGAATCTGACTTGGTCCTTGTAAGTAATACACTTTATCAGGAGGTTCAGACAATCGCAACAGAGAACGGCATCACCTGGAGTAGTGTATTTATTGATGAGGCGGATTCTATTTATATAACTGGCGGAAATAAACAACCATCAACTCCATTTACTTGGTTTATTACTGCGACATGGTCAAATTTTCTTCTTAATGGTCATTATATTCGTCCATCTATGCTAGAATATTATCAGAATAATCAATCAAAATTTACCCCAGAACTTGGGGCCTGGTTACGGTCAGAACTTGGATTAACAGAATATTCCAGTCTACATCATGGTCGTGTAGCATGGCTAAGAGTCAGAAGCACGAATTGGCTTCGTGAATTCTTTTCAGACCATATTCTTCGTGGTATTACCCTTGTATTTTGTTCAAAACCCTTCCTGGAGGAAAGTCAGAAGATGCCAGGGCTAACTGAGACGACACTTCTATGTGATCAGCCAGCCAGTCATCGTGCTGTTCTGGGCCTTGTAAATCAGACTGTTCAGAATATGATTCATGCTGGAAATATTGAGGGAGCTCTATCTGAACTTGGAGTATCAAGTGATACAACTGTAAATTTAGTTGATGCTGCAACTCTTGAAAGGGAAAAAGAGCTGGAGCGTCTTAAGAAGACCCTGGCCTTCAAAGAAACTATGGATTATTCTACTCCAGCTGCAAAAGAGCAGGCTTTAACAGTTCTTAAAACGAAAATTAGCTCGGTTGAAGAACAACTGAAGGTTTTCCGCGAGCGTCTTTCTAGTTCAGAAGAATGTCCAATCTGTTATGAGGACCCTAAGGCCGCCGCCGCCACTCTGACACCATGCTGCCATCGTATTTTCTGCGGAGAATGTATATTAAATAGTCTTACGCGGCGCCTTGCCTGCCCAATGTGTCGCACGCCAATTCAGACAAATCAGCTTGTTCGGCTAGTTGATGAAAATAAAAAACAGAAAAAGAAACAGGAGGCGAAACTACTAAGTAAATCTAAACAACTTATGAAACTCTTGAAGGAAAATCCAGAGGCGAAGGTTCTAGTCTTCAGTCGCTATGAGAATCCATTTGTTTCCCTTGAAAAGGATTGTGACACTGTTGGAATCAGTTATCATACACTACGAGGAAATAAGGATGTTATAGCCAATACGGTTAAATCATTTGAGTCTGGTGAAAAGCGTGTGTTATTTTTACCAACTCAGACAGCTGGCGCGGGCCTCAATTTAGTCAGCGCGACGCATGTTGTTATACTTCATGCAATGACCCCCGAAGAAGAAAAGCAGGTTATAGGCCGTGCATATCGCCTAGGACGTCAATCAGTTCTTAAAGTTGTACGGCTTCTTCATGAAGGTGAGACAATACTAAATTAGACAGCGGAACATACATATCCTTTTTTTGGATTTTAGAATAAAATATCTGTATAAATAAAGTAGACAATGGATACCTTTACAAAGTTATTCTGGCTTAGTTTCTTACTTTTTAGTGTGTTATCCTTTTATTTATTATGTTGTACAAAAAGAACTCCGATATTTTATGCGCAGATTGCCTCTGGTTTTGGTATGTTTATAACTAGTAAGATTGGACGTAAGTTTTTAGGACTGGAGTGATAATCAGAAGAGATATTTTACTACTTGCATAACTTACTAAAAGTAAAATATGCATGGATTCATACGCCTTAGAACAAATTACTCCTTAAACGCCAGAGAAAGCTTCTTAGTCTTGGCTTCTGGAAACTTATCTGCTACCATGGCAACACACCGAATAGGAACACCGTATACATCATTTATACGACAGATTTCCCTCCAGGCATTAAAAAGGGCACTCTGGCGACTTAAGACACGCGTGAAAACAAGGTCCTTAGCATCACATGGGGGTTTAAGAGGAGGCCCACGGTCATTGAAAATCTGATTTGTAATCTTTAGTTTTAGTTGCTGGGTCAATGGAAGAATCTGCCAACATTGATAAAAGAAGGCCCAGAAATCCGCCCAGTCACTTACATATAAGATATTGAAAATACGCATATAGGCTTCAAGGGCATCTGGCGAACCTTCTAAGCGTCTCTGAGTATTTTCATGTAACACAAGTCCTGCCAAATTCGCTTCATTATTTTCTAGTGCTATTGTCATGTAGGGGTCATATTCTTCAAATAGACAATGCCAGGCCCATTCAAGGCTCGCACTAGTGCAATTACTATCCTCAATATGTACATGCTGGTCAAGGGCAGGAAATCCTTGAAGATGGCGAAAAATAACACGAAGGTCTCCACAACTAGCGACTTCACTCGGTATACTAGAACGTAGGGTATTAAGAATTACCTCAGATTCTGGTGGCTGTAGAATCATTGTTTTACAAATACGGCGAATCTGCTCCATTGGACGCCCATGAAGATTATTACAGATTAGAATAAGTGGATGACTCTTGTCACCTTTCTTCCAATCACGCAGATATCCTAGAAGCTCCTTGAGGCCACCATTCTCTCCACCACTGAGTCCGTCCATTTCATCAAGTAAAACTACCATTTTTTCAGAGTTTCCATCACGAAGCCATTCCTTGACACCACCATGTTTTAGTAGCGGAAGGATGGTCTTACGAAAGGCAATACCAGTTCGTGTATGGCTGGCATTGAACTCACAGAGTGTATAATTAATTTTTTTCATAATACGATGAACAACAGTAGTCTTTCCAATTCCAGGCGGGCCGACAAATAAGAAGGCTGGAGTTGTGCGGTTGAACATCCACTCAAAGAGTTGTTGTTCAGCCTCAGGTTGAAAGCAGTAGTCTTCAGACATCTAAGTTGAGATACTTTGTTTAGTTTAGGCAGTTACTAGATTAACGCGCGGCTGGTGGACATGACGACGCACCAGGTCCAGAGGCATTAGGTCCTAGGACTTGTGATGGGGCAGCAAATGTACATGAATCGCCATTTGTAATACCCTCCCAAGTTAGACCTGCTTGTTGTGCTTGATTACAAAGAACCGTTAGTTGATCTTGGTTCATGCCAGGCTTGTAAATATAGTTGAAGTATTTGGGTGAGCCAGTCACCGGAGGAGTATTATTATCATTTCTTGGATTCCACATGGTTATTCCAGGGGGTGAACCTACGCGACTTATTCCAATTAAATCTATACATGATGGTATTTTTGGGTCAGTAGGATTGACACCAGGTTTATTATAAGAGACTAAATAGTCGGGACAAGTATTTATAATTGGTGGCCATGAACCTGTATAATTTCCAACAACATTACCTGTTGAAAACCAGCGGGTTCCAAAAAAGATAAAAATGAAGATAGAAAGTATTAAAAAGAGTACGGCTGCTATTGTGCGTTCTGAACGAAATAAATACATTGGCACACTTAACCCAGCTGCGATACAAAAGAATATATAGGCTATGAAAGGAAAGTTCGTATCGGGGGTCCTTCTACATAGGTAATTTAAGGTTTTTCTACAAATAAAGTAGGTAGGATATTCTTCTAAAAAATCAGAACAGAGTTTTTAGAAGAATTATTATATAATTTATCAGACTTTGTGGGTCTACACTTAACCGGCTGCGTGGATAAACATTTATATTTAACCGAGGCGGGCGACGGGCGTGTAGGCTGAGCCATTGAGGCCTGATGAATAGCCGCCAAGACCAGGGAGCTCAATGTAGCCCGTGAGGTAGTTGGGATTACTGTCAACGCCACCAACACCGTCCGTGCCGGCTGAGACGCCACCATATACCATGCCCGTTGAGACCATTAGCTGAACCTTGCGGAAGACGCGGCCTGATGACGTGAGCGTCTTGCCGTGGTCACGGAAGACAGCTGAGCCAGCCGTGGCGAGGATCGTTGAAACACCACCGAGCGTGCTGCGGGCGTATAGATTGGCTGAGATAAGGGGGGCAACATCCGTGCCGTTGTTCTGGTAGAACGTGGCGCGCGTATCGGCGACGTTGATATAATAGCCACCATTTGTGCGGATTTGCTTAAATCCAATGGCTGACATCTTCTATACCCTTACCGGAGAAAATAAATTTTACAGAATCTAAGAATATTGATCCAATATCAGAAGACCGGATGGAAGCGCCGCCGCCGTTTATATTTAGAAATGTCAATTCATCCGGTGGGGACAAAAATGGCCGTGTCAATCTAGAATCACGGCCATCAGCCGGTGGGTTCTTAGAAAATCCGCAAATGGGTGGTTTTGGTCATCGCACAACGGTAGACGCAAATCCCGCACAGGACCTTATGAGAGGAAATTGGCTAGAAAATAGTCTTAGTAAAAGATTCTTTAGTCCGGAAAATACACGAGTCATTCAGGCCGAAATCAAAAAGGAGGTTTATACCCGTAGTGGAGATAAACGCTGGGTTATTGATGACCAAAGCACAGATGAATTACAGATTGTTATGAGAAGTATATTCTTACAATACGCAAAAAATCAGGACAATAACATACCCGGGCAAATAAAAGATTTAAATGATCTTATTGTTGAATGGTGTGCTCCACGCATTCTAAGTGAAATAGGAATGTATCAATATTACTTAAATGATATAAGCAAGATGCCAGTTCCTATGGCACATCCAGCTTCACAGTCATCGGCTGGAACAAAAAGCCTTCCATTCCGTAAGTTTATGTAATTATATTTACTTCCGCTTAATAACAAGTTTTTTCTTAGGAACAACTTCCTTACTGGCGCTCATAATGGCAAGCATGCCCTTCTCAGCACTAGTCCATGCCCGCATAAATTCATCAAGTTCAGTCCGCCAGATTTCAGTAGCACTAGTCTTCTCAAGGACGACAAGTTTATCCTTAACAATAACAACCTCCTCTTCAGCCTCCGTCACAGCCTTCTTCTTAATACGATCTACACGCATGCGAAGCAGGTATTCATATGCGCCGAGACTATCTGGAGCATTGCGGTCAGAGCGTGGAGGAAGGTTCAGTGCCTTCAGTCCAGCTAGAACAACATCATCCTCCATATTCATAATCTTCAGTGAGCCATCAACAATGGACCGGATAAAGAGCCACTTCGCTCCAAGTTCCTCCAGATGATCCTTGAGGTCGGCAATCATATGCTGGCGACGAACTTCATAAAGCGCAAGACGAGCCGTATAGAACTCCTCAATAATATCACCGACAGTATCATACTTTACAATATTGAGCCCAGTATCAAAGCAACACATGTTAGAAGTCTTCCAGCTCGTGGTTAGGTGGAAACGCTTCTCAAACTCTTCTGGCGACTTCTTGGCCGCTGAGTAATAAGGCGACTCAAAGTATAGCGTAAAATTCACATCCACATCGTTATAGAGGTCTTCAAAAGACTTGAGGACCGGCTTACCACCTTCAAGAGAATCCACACCCTGTCCCTGGACCATAACATCCAGGAATGCCTTATAATCCTTTGTCCAAGTGCCGACAGGGAGTTCAGTAATCCGCACGGATTTAGAAGCATCATTCCATTCATATACGCCGTGAGTTAGCCACTGCTTGGCCTCCTTCTTCTGAACACGCCCGCGGAAACCACTCCACCAAGGGTCAAGCACCTTGCCCTTAAGACTCTCCCCACCATCAAGACGGCTTCGTAGACAGTTGACTACGTCAACAGGATTATGAGGAGGAATATCCGTGCTGAAACCGGTACCGATTCCTACAGAGCCATTAATAGCAAGTAGGGGCACAACAGGATAGTAAGTCTCTGGCTCAACAACATCGCCATCATCTACAAGATTCTTCAGAATCGGTGCATCCTCCTTCCGAAAGATAGCCTCAACAATATGTTCCATGTGCGTATGAATATAACGAGGAGAAGCCGCATCCTTGCCACCCATAAGTCTTGAACCAAACTGTCCAACAGGACATAGTAGGTTGATATTGTTCGCTCCAACAAAGACCTGTGCCATTCCAGTAATCGTCATATTTAGCGAAGCCTCGCCGTGATGGTAGGCTGCGTGTTCTGAGATATAACCTGCGAGCTGCGCTACACGAATCTCCTGCTTGAGGTTGCGCTTGAAGCATCCAAAGAGAATCTTGCGCTGAGAAGGCTTGAGGCCATCCATAACATGTGGAAGTGACCGAACATTATCGGCATTGCTGAAATGAATGAGCTCATCATTTACGAAAGAACTGTAGTTCACAAAGCGCTTGCCACCCTCGGACACTGGCTGAACATTCGTCTTTGGATTGTAGGTTGATAGCCACTTCTTACGGTCATCTGAAAGCTTCTTGTTAAAGGCAAGATTCATACTTTTATCCGTCTTTGGGTCCCACCGATACTGAATATCTGATAGATTCTCAAACCACTCACGAGCCTCGGCGGGTGTGCTCGTGCCCAATCCCTTATAATACTTACTCTTATAACGAGCGGCAGCCATCGCGCCAACAGAATCCTTCCAGGCCTCCAACTCAGCATCATTGTAGAAGCAGAGTGTATCTGAACCGCGAGTTAGTTTTACAAGCGGTGTCATCAAGCAGCAGAGGAAACCGAGCTTCATCAGCGCAGGCCACTCGGTGTGGAATAGATTCATAAGAAGGCCGCGAATGTGAAAGCCATCCACATCCTGGTCACTCATAATCATAATACGACCGTATCGCATTGAGGTGAAATTCTCATATACTCGCCCTTGCTCAAGACCAAGAATCTTCTTAATCGCAGTCAGCTCCTCATTTGTATTGAACTTCTCACGGCTGATATCCTTTACGTTTAGCATCTTACCTTTGAGAGGAAAGACACCCCACTTTTCACGGCCAACAACCTTGAGGCCGGCAATCGCAGAAGTCGCAGCTGAATCTCCCTCAGTTAGGATGAGGGTACACTCGCCAGACTTTCCAGTGCCGGCCCAAAGCGCATCCTCAAGCTTTGGAAGGCCATAAATAGTCCGCTTCTTAGAACCATCAGTCTTCTTTGCATCCTTTGTGAGCCGAGCATCAAGAATAGCCTGCGCCTCCTCAAGAATACCGAACTTTACTAGCTTATCAATAAACCCACTGCCGATAGCCACAGTGCTACCAAACTTAGCCACTGGAGTCGTCAAGGTCTCCTTTGTCTGACTGTCAAAGGAAGGATTTACAATCGTAGCATTTACGAAGAAGGTCACTGTATCCTTGAGCTGCGCAGGCTTGAGGTCCATCTTCTTCTTCTTGCCAATCTCACAGACATCGCCGAGCACATGGCGCTGAACCGTCTCAACATGCTTGCCACCCTTTTTCGTATTGATACCATTCACAAAGCTTACATGGCGATCCTCAGGAGTTCCTGCGTCATCGCTAAATAGGCTGCGAGTAAGAATCGCTGCGACTTCCCAGCGCGGGCCACACTGCTCATAGGCCAGGCACTTCTCAGACTCAGCCTTCAGGAACAGTTTTACAAACTTCTCAAAGCTGTCCATCTTAACCTCTGCGCCGTTCCAGGTGACAGTAACTGTCTTACCTGCAAGAGCAGCCAGTTCAATGATGCGGGTGTGAAATACAGCCTTCATATCGCTGACAATATCTCCAACCCCTGCGCCTACGTGTAGAAACCGACTAAGGT